>Ga0210407_10000128_pt1 | contig 94864 bp, 142 predicted proteins | sample IncBWC27MmetaG_FD_150860 | JGI IMG/M metagenome (GOLD analysis project Ga0210407, IMG submission 150860) | Forest soil microbial communities from Barre Woods Harvard Forest LTER site, Petersham, Massachusetts, United States - Inc-BW-C-27-M | ecosystem: Environmental > Terrestrial > Soil >...
CCGCGAGTTTTCCCCAAGCTACTATATTAATCCAGTGGGTAGACTTAGTTTCTCCAAACCCGTTAACTACCGCTAACCCGAAATTAACAACTGGCCGACTCGATTGAGTATACTTTAAATCAATATCTTGGCCTAAACGACCTTGTAAGACTACTAAATTTGTGCTCATCCAGCTACCTTTCTTGATTCCTCATACCGTTTTCTTAGTTTTTCTATATTAAAAATCCCCACTTCATCCAGTGTATATCCCAGTTCTTTTGCGGTTGCTGCAATATACCAGAGGCAGTCAGACAATTCGTCCATTAAAACTGCATTATCTGGTTCAGTGCCTGCCCGCAGGTGTTTCTTGAGTTTATTAGCTAGTTCGCCAGCTTCACCGCATAAAGCTAAAACAGTGTAAGTTAGCCCACCGAGAAAGGCTCCTCCGGTTTTATCTTTAAAAACTGCTGTGCCTAATGCTTTTTCTTGATAAGTGTTTAAATCCAATTTGTTCTCCTTAAAATTAAGGGGCCAGCCCTAGAGTTCTCAGCGGGCATCGAACCCGCACATACCATCCCTGGTACCGGGAGGTGCTCTACCATGTTGAGCTATGAGAAACTGGCCCCAACCCGTACTAAAGCGTTACTAACTCTACTAAAGTCCCGGTTTCTTTAGCTGCATCAAGAGCGGTCAAAAGTTTATTCCAGTTTTCACGAGTCCATTCTTTCGAGTTTTCTATACCCGTAAACTTGACCGCAAACTTCTTAAAAACTTCTTCCGCGTTTTCTACACCAGCTTTAGGTAAAAGAGTTTTCATGTAATAGCTGGCTCGATTTACAAAAGTCTTACGTTCTTCCTTAGTAGGAAAATCGCCGGGATTATCCGGCAGTAAGTCCTTTGGAATGATAGCTTTAGGAACACCGGGGTTTACTTTCGCTCCGGTTGCAGTTTGAGGATAGTTTTCACTAAATTGTTCAGTTTCCGGATTTACAAAACTACTTTCAAAAATCGAATATTCCGGTTTTGGAGCAGGCTTGTACTTCGGTTTCACGTTCTCAACCGCAGCATTTCCGTCGTCGTCATCTTCTGCGACCGCCCCAATCAAACCGGTATAACTATAGCGTTTTGAATAAGTTATAGCCGATGCGATACTGTGGGCGTCGAACTTATCCGGTTTTCCGGGCATGGAAGTAGGTAAAAGCAACTCGTTCTCAATAAACTCGCCCGACTTGTGAGAAAGCCTCGATAACGTGCCTGCCGTTCGGTCTCGAACTATTGGAGCTTGGAAAATTACTAGTCCTTGCGCCGCCAAAGCAGGCTGCGTAGCATCTACGATTTCTTGTAGGTCCGCGTACTTGGAACTCGTATGCGGGTTTAGCTTGTTTTTAGTGATTGTTTTAAAATCTTTTTGTGCTTCTGCTAGAGCTTCCGTGAGTTGCCCGGTCGTTAAGCTAAATCTTACGGACGAAATAGCTGTCTGAAAACCTTGATTTAAACCACCAGACAGACCGCCATAACTCTGACTGCCCTGACTCAACTCCTGTAATGATAAATCTCCACCCATTGTTAGCTCCTCTTTTAATTTTTGTATCCATTCATCAACTGAAAACCATTTCATTTTTTACCCAAACTGGCTGTAGGGGTAGGATTCGCACCTACATCTTATTCCTTAACGGGGAAGCGTCTTACTATTAGACGACCCTACATTTGAACTTTTGGGGGCCTCAGATTATCACTTTAGCTTGGCCCAATCTTCACGCGAAGGGTACCCCCAAAAATCTTTAAATCTGAATCTGCTTAAAAACCCCATTTTCATCTATAAACCTGACAGCCCGCACATTAGATTCTTTAATTAGATGCAGACAAGTTAGGCATGGTTTCGAACATGCTGGTTTTCCGTCAGCTAATTCTCGATATACATACATGATGAGGTTCTGGTCAGTATAGTACCTTCTCTTAATAAGAGCACTGTGTTCTGCATGAATACCCCATTTAGCTTCGGGATGGGTGTAATTGTAACGGTTCATGCCTATTGCTACGAGTTTTGAACCCGAAAATAGTGCCGCCCCTACTTGACGGCTTTTTCTCGGAGCTATTCCGTGAAGAGATGCGGTTTTTGCGATTTCAAAACCCCTAAGCCAGTTTTTAGTCATTTTTCGGAATTAAGAAATTCATTTGAAACTACTTTTAACTGAACTCTTCCCAAATGCCGTAACTGCCTTTCGAAAACAGGTTTCACTACAATACCTTCCCGTCTGTGGTTAGCTCCGGCTACTTTGGAAGGACCGTCAGACAAAGATTTGACTGTCGCTTCCTGGTACAATCTTTCATCTAAAATAGGTACCCAATTATTAAGTACGGGTTCATACCTTGGGTCGCGTTTTAACTCAATCCAATCTACCCAAGTATCGTCCGGTTTCCGGACATCGAAAACAAAAAACCGGATTTCACCGGGTTTATTCCCGTAATTATACCCGTCCTGCGTTGGAGTGATTTCACCATAAATCGCGTAACCCGGATTTTGACGGCACCAAGTTTCTATCCACGGATTTTGTTGAAGTCCTTTTCTCCAAATACAGCCGGAACTTTCTTTCTTCCACAGTTTCCGGCTTCCCGCCCACATTTTTCCGTCTATAAAAACATACCGGGCGTTCGAACCGTGTATTTTTTCAGTGATTACTACTTCTTCACCTAGTTCGAATGCGTGTTGGTGAGCTTTTAAAGCTTCCACGTCGTAAACCGGCAAACCCGAATTTGGCCCTCTTTCACGACCGGAATCAGTAGTTCCGTATTTATCGAAATAATTAAACGTAGCTTTGCGAAGCAGGAAGAAAAACCAACCTTTGAAGCTGTGAGGCCATCTGCGGCCATAACTAGGGCCTTTTTCGCAGTCCGCAGCCAAGTTCGTCGGCTCTGGCGGTTCGTAGTGGGTAATTCCCAAAAACTCTGCTAAATCGCTTCCTACTTCGTAAACTTGATTGTCTGGAACAGGCATAAGCAAACCTTCGGACCATTCCCCGCGAAGTTTCTTGGCTTTAATTCGCCTATACTTGACCGGTACTTCGCCCTCAAAGCCTCTGCCTTCCCACAAAAACTTGAATTCATCCGTCTGCGGCACAACACTATCCGGGAAAATGTAATACCCCAAATCACCTGTTTTAAACTGGCCTTTCGGTACGACCGCCTGATAATCGAAAACTTTTATGATATCGAGTTTGTCCGCGTTTGAATGTAGTTGTATATTATCTATCTTGACAACGGGAACTTTATGATGTTCAGGCACTTTATTCTCCCGCCAATTCTAGGCCGTTATTTTTAATCCACTCTTTATATTTCTTGTCCCCGTCCAGACCTTCGAAATAACCTTTTGGATATTTTTCTCCATCCCAAGGAAGTTCGCGTCGTATTAGTTTTCCCGGACAGCGAGTACAATATGTTAACGGATGATGATATGCTATGCCGCAGTTGTTTGAACAAACATAAACTGCCCGAGTTGTTCGATTCATTTCTTACTCCTGATTATATTTATCCATCTGAAACCCAAAAGTGCTATTGCCGCTGCCGTTACCACGACTGCCCACGAGTTGTCCGGAAAGTGAACTCCTATCTCAAACCCGAAAAAACCCGCAGTAATAAAAGTCAACGCTAAAACCCCCAGTACTTGCCATGTTTTGTTATTCATGTGTCCTATCTCTAGACTAATCACGAGTTTATCGTTTTATTGAGTTCTTCAGCGCACTCTTGCAATCTCTGTTTCAATGCAGATTCCCAAGCGTCATTCGGTCGAAAGTCGGCCATATCATTCCATTTTTGGATTAAAATTTGAATTTTACCCTTCAACCGGTTACTAAAACATTTTGATTTGTGATTTTCTATAGACTCATCTACAAATAAATCCATTCCGCACACATGAAAACTGTTGCAGTTAGAACAACTCCAAGTTTTTGTTTCTCTATATCCGTGTGTATTAAACCAAATTTTCATATTACCTCCAAATTTTCCATTAATATGACTGCCTTAAAATGGTCGTGGATGAAAGTGTCGAGCTTTCCCGTCGCTCCAATCTAGAGCTTTCGGGTGGGTATAAGCCACCCCCGCACAGCCGGTGCTATCCACGTTATTCTCCTAATACAATTCCAAATCTGCTCCGCTCGTCGTTGTCCAGTCCGAAACGTTGAATGTCTCCAAGACTTGACGCTACATCGCCGGAATTACTGGCTTGGCAATCCCAACCTGTATAATCGCAATGGCCCCGAGCTACGAAAAACCGACCACCCTTTAACTGGCCGTATACGACCCAACTACGTTCGTCTCTTTCCCCTTCACTTAGTCCGAAAATTACTTCAACATCCTCTCTAGAAAAAGTCGAGTTTGGAGTAACCGTGTCTCCAGGTCGGCGGTTTGGTATAATTGGAGTACAGTTTCCCCCGCCTCCTTCTCCAAAAACTTCCGCCCAGTCGTAATTATCGAGTTCTTTGAACATTTTATTCTCCTAATCCTTTGACACACAAAATCTGTTTCAGAATATGTACAGGTTTGACCAAATCTGTCTGCGCAGCCATTACGGAATCTATAGATTTATACGCTCCGGGTGTTTCGTCTAAAACTTCAGCACCTTTCCAGCATTCTACCCCTGCCGTTGCAGCTTCGTGGTCAGCCAGTGTAAACCGTTTTTTGGCCTCAGTTCTTGACATCGCTCGTCCCGCGCCATGACTGCACGATTTAAAACTGTGCGGAGACCCCAATCCTTGACCGATTATTGTTTTTGCCCCCATGCTTCCGGGAATAATAACCCAGTCGCCAATATCGGCTTTAACCGCTCCCTTACGAGTTAGTAAAACTTTTTTACCGAAATGGGTTTCCTCCGCCGCGTAGTTGTGGTGTAAATGAACCTCAAAATCTGAATACGCGATATTCAGAAGGTTAGACGGCCAGAGTGAAGGATAGATAGCTTGTAAAACCCGACCCATCATAATTTGCCGGTTTTTCCAAGCGTATTTTTGAGCTAAATTCAGCGCTTTTAGATAATCGTTGTATTCTTCTGTGCCTTGCGGGAAATACGCAAGGTCGGGGTCCGGTAAATGAACAAACCACTGCTTGCAGCGTTCCTTCGCTAAATTCGTGAAGTATGTACCAATCCTGTTCCCAAAACCCCGACTGCCGCTGTGTAAAACCACCCAAATCCGGTTTTCTTCATCTTCTGAAACTTCAATGAAGTGGTTTCCAGTACCAAGAGTACCAAGGTGTTTTTCTGCGTTTTTGCTTATTGCATTTGGGTGTTTTTGCTCTAAATGCCAAAAATGAAAATCCTTTTCCCACACGTCGTGAATATCCGCCGGAACGTTATGCCAAGCTCCCCGGTCGCCTTCGCCCCCATTATTTGTCCGACCGTGTGGAACGGCGTCTGAAATTAATTTGAACAAAAGCGGGAGACACTGTTTAACCCGGTCTGCTTCGAGTAAAGTACGGACTGCGTACATCCCGCAGCCAATATCGACGCCCACAGCCGCTGGAATGACCGCTCCCACCGTCGGGATTACAGAGCCTACTGTGGAACCTAAACCCCAGTGACAATCAGGCATGGCTGCTACGTAAGGTTTAACGAAAGGGAGTCTACACGTATTTTTAAGCTGCTCTACGGCTTTTTCTTCGAAAGGAACGCCACTATTCCACATCTTAATTTGGCCGAAATTACCTCTAGCGTCGTAATCCGCTTGTAAAAACTCGAATTTATTTTCAGTCATATTTCACCTGTTCTAAGTTCTCTGCGTACAAAAACCACCCTGTATTTTTATCCAACATATCAAAAAGCAAGCGATGACCTTTTTCCCATGAAACGAATTCAACCCCAATAATAACCCGACCGCAAAAAGACTCGAAAAGTAACCGGACTATGCCTATCTTGTCTACTAACTGTAAATCCCACACGTTCTTATGGGTTTTTATTACCTTTACTAAATCACCGACTTTGGGGACTTCTTTCATTGGGTTCCTTCGGTGGGTTTGTCTCCCACGTAACCGTAAGCGGAATATTCTTAAAGTGACTTCTCCAGACAGTGACGGTCAAAATAATGAACTGTCCGAAGCTACTTAGTGAACCGAGTATAATAAAAAATTTCACGAGTTTTTCTCGAAAAATAGAGTTGGATTTAGGTCTCCATTTATTAATCTGGCGAAACTTAATATTTCTCGCATACGGTCACTACCCATGACCGCTTGTAATAAAATCCTACGTTCTGCTGAAATCGGTTGTTTCAGACGAATAGTTATGTGTTTTCGCCAAGACAGCCCGCTCTTTGACGGCCATTCTGAACAGTCTTCGATACCTAAAGTTTTGTCGAGAATATCTTTGTGACGTTTGAAAGTTTCGTATGCGTCTGCTGAATCAATGTCGATTTGCAAAGCATGTTCGCTTGGAAAAACTACACTCCAATTGTTCTTTTCAGCGAGTTTTATAGCTTCTTCGCTACTTCTGCCGATTTCTCCATCTTCATTAATAGAATCTTCGGTTTTAGAAACCATCAAATCATCGAGATTTTCAGACATTATTTAGTTTCTCCTGGAGTTGAAACCACCCGTACTTGCAGTTCAACTACTCCTTTTTTAACAAAATCGAGTTTTTTAGCAACCGCGAGCGAAACGTCCAATTCCCGGTCTTTCACAAAAGGACCTTTATCGGTAATAACCGCGTAAACACCCCGTCCGTTTTCCGGATTTTCGATGAATATAAGTGTACCTAATGGTAACGAGTTCGAGGCCGCCGTGAAAAACTCGCAATTCATCGGTTTTCCGTTCGCCATCCGTTTTCCGGACTCGCAATACCAACTTACGAGCATTTTCCGACTGTCCGGTTTTTGCTGAAAACCCGTAACAAGAAAGAGTCCTAGTACTAGTAAAGATTTAGTCATTAATTTTTTCTACTGTCGAAGTTCTGGTTGTTATTTTCCGATATTTCTCTACCGCAACTAAATGATAAACACCCACAACATGTTCACGTCCGTTGTCGGAAACTCGGCTGTCTAAAAACTCGCTACCAACCAAATGTTTTATTTCCGGAAAGTTGTAGTAGTCGTATACAGGTTCTTCAGTTACGTATAAAATTTTAGGATACTCCATATTAGCTCCAAATAAACCCGCATTTGCAAACTCGAATTTCACCAGTTTTCTTAATTAGATGCTCTTTACACCGTGGACAGGTACGTTCCCAATTACCGGTTGTACTTGATGTCGAACCCACAAGGCTTGATTTTTCCGGTAGGGCATCTCCAGAACCACTTATCGTGTTTTTCATTGTAGATAGCTTTGTGGTCACAATAATAGCACTTTAGGCAGTCAGAACAAATGTGGCGATAGTGGTCGTGATTAGCGGGTCCGACGCCGGTCATAAATTACTACCTGTCCAAACTCGTCACGCGAAATTGGCGAACTTATATTAATATGCAGAAGTGCGAGTTCAGACAGTATCTCTTTTCTTTCAGATTTAGTCATCCACGGACGCAAACCCGCCCTAATTTCTGACCGTTTTTGTCTTAACCACCGGTCAGCCGTGTTTTCGGCTTCTGTATTAGATGCTAGATTTATATAAATAAGTTCCGGTTGTCCGGAAAATGAACCTGCGTATAATTCAAACTCGTACTTTACCATAACTTTTTCATAGCTCCTTGCTTACAAAGTTTTAACATTCGGGCGTGAAATTTAGGTCCGTGAGAAGTTTTGTCGTTTGTGTGTTTCAAATCGAGGTGAACCATCTCGTGGAGTAGTACCTGTTTAGTAATCTTACTCGAAAAATTAAGTTCTTTAGCTATGTAAATTTTGTACACATCTTTGTGTTTTTTGGGTTTACAGCCGCATCTATACGTCGATAAAACCCCTAAAGAATCTTCGCGGCGCAGTAACTTCTTGTCCCATTTCACCTTGGCCGTCGGTAGTTTATTCTTAAAGTACTTCTTATTGTAATAATCAAAGAACCACTCCAGTTTATTTCTCATAAAATTAGTTCCGGTTTTGGCTGAATTTAAGGCTCTTGGGTAACTTTATCCTGAGCAGTTTTGTATTCAGCGCCAATGGTGTTACCCCTTACAAAACCGGAAATTGGTAGCGGAGCATGGGAGTCGAACCCATTATTGAAAGTTTATGAGACTTCCGTGATTTATTTGTCCGTTTCACTCGCCCGCAACTGGTGGATAGGGTAGGATTTGAACCTACTACGTCGCTAGGACGGCCAGATTTACAGTCTGGTACGGCTCCCCGTCTCCGTCGCCTATCCAAAATCAGGCTACGTCAATCGTGTCAATCATAGCCTCGATTTCTTCTCGCAAAGCCTGTAAATCTTCTAAAGTCTCTTGTGGCGAGTTTGCCACGTTATTAAAAACCGCTTTTATGGCTTCGAGTGCTTTTTCGTATTTATTCATGCGAGTTCTCCTGCGATTTTCTCTATATATGGCCGGTCATAGTCTTTGCCGGTTTGAGCGTAAAGCCCGAAGGTTAGTCCAGGTAATCCGTGGCCTAATCTTGCGGCAGCTACAGTCTCCGGGATGCACAGATTAGCCATTATAGTAGAATTTCCCCGTCTGAAACTATGGAATCCTCCGACTGAGAGACCACTGTTCCGCATACAAGGATGGAGAGCCGAAACCAATACGGAGTTAGCATGCAAAGAACTGCCTTTATTCGTTCTAAAAATGAAAGAGTCCCGAAGAATGTTTCCCTGTAAAACAGTTCTTTGTCTTCTGTGTACGGAGAAAGTGTCACAGAGCCTCCTGGATGTAGACAAACTGCGTATAGAGTTGCTGGTTTTAGGTTCTTGGGTTTTTCCACTGAATAAACTCCTTTGAATTAACAACTTACGGTTTTCAAAATCAATATCCTGCCACTGTAACCCGAGTGCCTCGCCTATTCTCATTCCGGTTTCAGCAAGCAGATAAAACAAAACTTTATACTGACCTTCGCTAATATCTACGAGTTTACGCATTTCAGCCGCCGTCAGCCAAGGTTGGGGTTTTTTTACGAGTTTTGGTAGCTCAGGGTCAGGTACGGCTTGAATTAATCCTTCTTTTCTTGCTCTATTTAGGACTAGCTTTACGGTTCCTACGTAGTTTTTAAGACCTTTTGGACTTAGAGTTTTAGCGAGTTCGCAAACGTGGCCCTGAAAACGAGATTCTGTCAAGTCTGAAAGTTCAGTTTCCGGAAAACTCGCATTTAACTTCCTGATATGACTGTTCATAGTGACGATAGTGGCGGGTTTTTTGAGTTGTAGAATGCTTCCCCGCCACTTGTCGGTGTATTCAGATAACAGCATTAGTAAACATCTGGGTTTGCGTACTTTCTTACAAACTTTTCAGGGTCTGAAATAAGCAGGTCAATTTTTCTGACCGCCTGTTTTACTCCTGCTTTTCCTGTCCATTTAGTCTGATTATCAGCAGAAAAAAGTGCATCTCCCTGCTTCACAGTCAAACCAAGCAACTTTCGAGCTTTTCTCCCAAAATCTATGTTATAAGTTTTTTGGATAATTTTATCCCATTTTGACTTTGGTTCGGTCAAGAACACTGCCCAACCTGCAATACAACCCTGGGTACCGCAGGCAGGGGGAGCCGCACCCTCGAATCCATCTTCCTTAGTTGCTTTATTAGCCCACCAACCTTGATAGTACCTTTTGGGTTCTTCAAGCAAGTGCTTCTTGACACGATTTAGTAACTTTACGTTCAATTTAATTGTTGCTTTTGCCATACTTCTCCTTTATTTCGAGTTTTTAGTTACAGAGCCGGTGTAATCTCGTTATTTGGGTTTTCTACCCACCAAGCTTGTTGGTACTTTTCTCCACTTAATTGACCGTCTTGGACAGCCAAGATTAAGGCGACTTCATCTAGCATTTTTGCAGCTATCGCAGAAACTAAATAATTAGGACCGTGTACATAAAAATACAGCCCGTTAAAATTCCGGTTTTGAAACGCTTCGTCCAGTTCCCGGACTGTGTAAGGGTTTAACTTCCAGTTCGGAAAACTCGCACTTAAATAAAAGGCCAATCTCTCAGCAGGGGTTTTCTGCTTAACAGCGACCACCTGTATTTCCACTAATTTCTGTTTTTCTTGGAGGTATTCTTGCCATGTTTGAGTCACAGTTGAGCCTTCTGGGCGAGAGCGGCGATGCGTCTTCCTCTACAGCCGCAGTAACCAGCGACAAATGTCTCCCTGCGTGTCTCGCACCGTTCGTCGTGAATGTCCCTTTGCGCTTGCGCCAGCGCCGCTTGGGCTTGCTGCCGGGTCACGAAGTTAGCCAATTTCACGCATTTGTCGCACAAGCAATTGAATGGCATTCCTTCGATGTCATCCAAATGATTGTTGAATTCTCGCGCTGCTTGGAGCGCCAGCGCCGCCGCCCGTACCTCTTCGCTTGGCATCTTTTCCCTCCTATGCTTTCTTATAAACTTGAGCCTCAAACCCCTCTGCTCCAAGTGGAAAATCCATTCCCCACGAAGGCGGAGTTTTCATGCACTCAACTAACTGTTTGATGCCCAACCCCGAGTTTTGGTCTACTTCGCAAACAATTTCATCATGGAAATGGCCGACAATCGTAAAGCCCGTGTTATCAGCTAGTTGCATACCGTTTACTAACACATCGCGGCTAATTGCCTGAACAATGTTTTCAGTCAGTTTGCCGCCGTACGTATAAACCGGTCCCCAATTTGCTTTCGTGTCGATTGCGCCGACACCATGCCCAATTCCATCGTACATGATAGAAGTTTGTGTGTAAGTTCTACCTTTTTTACTCGTTTTTTCTGTTTCGACGAGTCGGGCATTAATATAGTGCAAGTGCCGACCAGAAGGGAGCAAAATCCGCAAAATGAACTCTCCGTTAGCTCGGCGTTTACGGTCAAAAACTACAGGGCCAACCGGAACCTGACCGCCTTGTTTTAAGACGGTTTTTGCTGCCCGTTCTAAATTAGACCATAGTCCATAGTCATAATCCGCTATTTTTGGCCGTTTCTGTCTGAAAACTTGTATGGCGTCTCTGGCGAGTTCATAAGGAAGTTCTACACCCATGTTGAGAGCATATCCCATTAGACCAGTCCACCTAAGGTCGCCATACTGATTTAATTTAAGTTCGCCCACTCCTAATTCATACCCGGCTCCTAAAACAGCCGGTTTCGAGTTTTGGCGCATTTCAGCCGCTTCTTTGTCTTTGGCTTTGTGAATTCCGTCCACTATGGTAGTAATATTCCAGTATGGAATTCCATAAAGTTCTGTAGCAAAGTCTAAATACGGGCATTTTCCTTCTTTAAAAACGTTTAAAGTAAGTTCGCAACCCGCTACCCATCCCAAACCCCGATTCTCAATCGCGTTTAAATCGGCAATTACGAGTTTCTTCCCAGGAGACGCTTGGAAGGCCGAACGCAGGCAACTGGTGGTCATCCCTATAACAGAGCTAAATTCGCTCTCTGCGGCCTTGTAATCGGCCTTAGCGATGATTTCTAGCGCCCGGTCGTACTTCTTTTCGACTTCTTTCATCGGGCGGGTTAAATTCTGGACTTGGACACCTGTTCCGCTCCACCTACCGGTTCTCGCGGCACCTAAGTATAAAAACTGATTTCTTAGTCGTCCGTCAGAACTAACGAAATTATGTAGTTTTTCTAGTTTCTGGTAAGATTGTTTAGCCGCTTCTTGGCGGATTTTCAGAACTTCTCTGCCTAATTCAGTCAGTTTTGAGGTTTCAGACGACTCGTTTAGTGCTGAAACCACAAATTCTTTTTTTATGCTTCCGAAGTCATAGCCCTGGGTTTTTGCCCAAGCTAGAAATTGTTCGTTTGAATTCGGGTTTTCTAAACCCGTCTTCTCCTTAATTCTAGTTAAAAGCTCGTTTTTAGCGCGACTTGCCATCGAAAACATATTTTCAGCAAATTCTCTGGCGGTCGGTAGCCCGGTTTCATTGATTTTCTGGTCTAAATACCAGATTTTTTGTTCACTTTCCGGAATTAATAGCGATTTCATCCGGTTGAATAAAACCCGTTCTGAAACCACGTCCTGTTTACAATACTCGCAAAAAGCATCCCAATCTCGCGGATTGGTGTTCCAGTCCCTAAAATATGGCTGACTAGTCCCGAATAAAGTTTGTTCACCCCCAAGGTGGGCTGGATAGCAGAACATATTTTTAAGGCGGGTGCCATTCTTGTCTTTAGCCTCATCGGGTGCTAACCCGAGAATAGCACCGACCTTATCCAACCCACCGGGCAAACTAAGATATCTAGCTTGTACTTGTATGTCAAACCAAAACTCGATTGGTATATCTATTTTTAAGACGTGTCTAAAAATGTTAATTTCGAACGGGCAGTTCCATGCGAGTTTTTTCGTTTGAGGGTCTATTAACGCTTCGGCCAGTTTAGCAGGTAATTTCGCGCTAAGATGTGGCTGCCAGAGTTCTACCGGTTCCTCGTCCAAAGCCCATCCTAGCATTAAAACCCGCGTTGATGGATGTTTGGCATAATTATCCAAGCCGACAGTCTCAAGGTCAACTTCACTAGCTGTCTCGAAGTCTAAATATAAATTAGTCAATATTACCAACCACTAAACATTTTATCAAATGGTACATAAACTTGCACTTGAGTCCGTATTTCATCTTTTGGCGGTCTTTCGTTTCCAATTGTTAACCTTACAAACGCTCGCCAACCGTCTTTAGTAGCAGGCATACCCCGGTGAAAGTCTGTAGAAGTAAACCTATACAGAGTTTCAGATTTTACTACTGTTTTTGGCAAACCCGAACTTTCTATTACTTTATCGTAATAGCCATAAACAGTTCCGGTTTCGGGAGGTAATCCGAGTTGGGTTTCTCCGCTTAAAAACTCGGTTAAACTTGAATCTCCATACAAAGTCATAAAATGCGTAGAAAGATGTTCATTCAAATTCTTAATATCTGGCTGTTCTCCGGTTGGTCTGTAAAAATCGTCAAGATGCCAGCCAGGAATACAAGGCCACCAACCTTTTTTCAACATTGCTATTTTTACATCCAAAGATTCGTATTTATGTGGTGGAAGCCATGTACTTTTTACACTGTCTACAAACTCCTGGAGAGTCGGAGCGTGTTCCAGTGCAAATGGAATCGAGGCTCTATAGAGCATTGGAATCGTTCTAACTTGGTTTTGAGAAATTGGTGATAGCGGGTTCATTTCTTCAAAACTGCCACCAAACCATCTTAATTCAGACATAGCCTTCTACTCCGCTATCCAATAGTTGCTCTATCCGCTTTCCGGACAGAGGTTCTTTCGGGTTTAACAGCCGGTAAAGTTCGGCAGCCAAGTCCGGGTTTTTCTGCAAATAAACCCGTATTTTAATCATGCCACTCCTAAAATCCCGTCTAGCTGACTGTTCGGTACATCCGAGTTTTTTAGCGATATCAACGAATTCCATTGGTCTCCTGTTCAGTTTCCGGATTTTAAAAACTCGAACTAAACTACTTTCTCCTCCAAGGCTGTCTGTTATTAATCGGTCGGTAATTTTGACGATAGCGGGGGAACCTTTCGCGGATTCTTTGCCACAACTCGTCGTCGTCCAACCCGAAAATCCGTTCTATGACCGATTCAGTTCTTCCGCTATCCCGGTTACGCTGGATTATATTAAAAATTGCTTCGAGCGTGCCGCCTACTTTACGGATAATCACTTCCCCTCCAAAACATCTTGAGCGAATTTTATGGCTTTTTCCGCGTTTTGCGTTAACCCGAATTGGACTGCATAAGGAAGCAGCCATCTAACAGCTTTTTCGAGTTTTATTATGCGGTCGGTTTGGGTGTCCGGTTTCCGGACTTCTATGACGGTCATGGTTTTGGTCCTCTACTTTGATACCGGTCTGGGTGCGAAATAAATTTCTGAAACTCGACCGGCATGTAATTAGTGTACTCAAGTGCAAACAGTCGTTGCCAAGGTTTTTTGAGCTTCGTAGGTTTGACTTTTATATTAATAGGACACTCGCGTTCGTGTTCGTCTCTTCCTAGCAAGTGCGGAATAGAACTACAGGTACAGATAAATTCTTTCTGGTTTTCAGCTACAAACCCGTCCCAAATGTTATGTAAATGACCGTGTAAATTTAGCTCGCAACCGTCAGCCAAGGAAGTGGACGGTTCGCGGGTAATCCAACAATTTCTGAATTTCAGACCATCACAGGCGAAGTCAAACCCACCTTGGTCCATCCACCAAGAATTAGATTTAGCCCGGTCGTGGTTGCCGCGTATTAATATCTTTCTTCCCGGCCACATTTTAACCATCCAAAGCCAATCTTCGGGTTTTGCGATTCCTACATCACCCATATGAATTAATGTAGTATCATCTCGAAGCGTGTTCATGCAGTTTTTATGTTTTTCTAATTCCGTAAAATTTGACGGTCTCTGGCAGTAAGTTTTCATTTTCTCGTGTTTCAGGTGAGAATCTGCCATTAAATAAAAATCCATTTTTCCCTCTTCGATGTAACCGTCATACCAATCTTTTATTCGATGTTCCAAGTGTGTCCGTCTCTACAACTCAATTTCTTAGAACCACATTGTGGGCATTGAGGTACTTTCTGAATTCTTCGAATTGCTTCTTCTACAGGTCCGGGTTTCAGATATTCAGATTGTTTTGAGTCTATAGCGTCTGCAATCGCTCTTAATAATCCAGAAGCTCCGTTAGAACGAAGATGCTCATCTATTTTGCCTGCCCAAATTTGTTGATGGTTTACTCCAACCCAAACATCATATTTAGCAAACCCTTTTTCATCTGAAAGTTTGCCGTCTCCCGCGATATTTCCGGCGGTCAGTATTAGCATTATTCCTCCGAATGTGGACAAAAACCCGCATCTAAACATCTTTCCTGACAGTCATGGTCACGGCGGCAGTTACCTGTACAGTTTCCGGACTTTTTGTTAATATCTGCTGCTCCAATTATAATCATTAAACCCACCACAATTATGGCGAAAATTCCGAATAGAACCCGTTCTTTTAGTGTCACAAAACCTCCTGAAACCTGTCTTTAAGATTGTGGATACCCCTGAACCGGTTGGCTTTTCTGCTTCCCCGGTTTTCAGAACCGATAGACTCGCCAATAGTCCACAAAAGGACTTCTTTTCTCTGTTTAGGTGCGAGTTTTAAGATTAAATTAACCGCTTTTTGCTTAATTTCTTTTCTGAAAGCGAGTTTTTCAGGATTAAACTCGAATTTCTGAATGTTCTGAATTTCTTCTATTGGCAATAAAAGTCGAGTTTTCTGCTTTCTTAAAAACATTAGAGCTTGATTTTCAGCAATCTTGTAAAACCACGTAGAAAACCGGGACTTACCCTCGAATTTATAGAGCTTTCTCCACGCCTGCAAACTCGCATTTTGTAAAACATCTTCTACATCGTTGGGAAACCCCGAAAGAATATTCCTTACTTTTGGTCGCGCTATTTCAATCGCAGTTTTTATCTCGTCTTCGAAGTTAATCAATTAGATACTCCCGCATAAACCAAACCACCGATTAAAAACCCGCCAATAACAGCCATAATAATATTACCCGGCCAATCTGCGGGTGTAGACAACCCAAAAATAACCATTCCGGTTACAACTCCTAAACCAATAGCTGCCCGTTTTGCTCGTCTATTTTCCGGACGTTCGGGTTTCCAAGGGTTTCCGTTGGAATAAAGCATCAAAAAACCCGCTTGTTTATAGCTCAGGGTCAATGGGTTTTTCCTTGTTTTTAGCAATTTCTTGGGCGAAGGCAGCTTCGTCTTCAATTTCAGACAGTTCTTCTAACCGTTTTTGCTCTTTTTCGTTCAAAACTACTAATTCGTCAATTCCCCACATAGTTTTTATCCCTCTTCTCTTAGGTTTTTCAGACAGTCATCGAAACTCGACAAAATCTTGCCATCCGGGGTTTTTGTTTCAGCTTGCCGGATTATTTCTTGACCGACTTCTACGAGTTTTTTAATACGGTCAAGTACAGTCGAATCTCCGGTTTTTAGATTTTTAGAAAACCCGTAATTATATGTGTAGTATGCAGGATTTGTTTTCAGAGCTTTTTCATCCGCGAAAATATCGGGCATTTTTGGCAGCGCCCAAGTTGTGTAATATTTACTTGGTTTGGGCGCACCTTCTAGAATTTCAACCGCTTTTTTAATATCGTTTTTGCTTAGTGGCGGGTTGCCCGAACAACCCCAATCTTGTACAGTTTCCGGACTTTGTAGGCCGGTCGGGTTAATAACAATTTTGTTTTCAGTTTGTTTTTTCTGAAAATATGCATATCCCCGTACGTGGTTTTCACAGACAACAAATGGAAATTTTCCGCAGTAGTTTACTATTTCGTAAAGCCAGCCAAAATGGTCATCGAATTTGCCATTCCCACCCAGGAATTTTTCATTACAGACAATGTTCGATTTGATTTTTTCGGGTTTTTGTGGGACCTCGTTTTTAGGACAGTAGTCACATTTAATGCAACTGTTTAACCCGTGAAATTTACACGGAGGACCCGTAAACTCATGAAAACAAGCCACTTAGATTATCTCCACTTCTACCTCAGTTCGGGTTATAAGTACGGATTTTTGTTCATTCGAGTTTTTCAGAAATTCAGCAAAAGTCCTAACTTTACTGTAGTTAGGATGGGGACCGTCGCCCCATTCTCTGTCTAAGATAACCTCAATTACGAGCGATTTCTCTGACTGTCCTTCAAAAAACCCGTCAGTCATGTAAATAGTCGTCCCGTCGAAATAAAACTTTACAAGGTTTTTAATACCATCTACGTTCTTTGCCTCTGTGTATATGCGATAACAAGTTTTGTTCATTTTCCGGACTCCAAAAACTCGTATTTACTACTGGTTTGATGGTATCCATTTCGTTTTAGATACCATCTAATTATCGGGTTTTTTAAAAAACTGGAGAGAACATGCAATTCAAAGACATAGCAGGTAATAAATTAGAAATTGGGGATACAGTAAGCCTTGCAGTTGGCTCGGAGCTTGGCGCGGGAACCGTAGTCGCCGTAAACACCGGAATAGGACTAGAAGCAAGCCAGCCGTATATTACGATTCAGATTAATGTAGTTAAGCAGGCTTTTCCTAATGGGATAGTGCCTCAAATTCTGGCTGTCCGAAAACCGGACATTTCTAAAGCCATTATTGACGTTTAGAGACCAAAAGGAATAATCCGACCGTCAAGGTAGTGGATGTAGCCGTTAGGTCCATTTTTAATCCACTTAATTGACAAACCTTTTCCCTCAAATACGGAGCTAGCTACAACTTCCTCGCCGTATTTTTCAGGTTTTTCTGTGCCTTCGTAAGCACGGTACCACCGGTCTCCGCAGCAACCACAATCCATGTCATCGGATACACCGTCAAAATATAAGCCAATTTCCTCGGCTCGAAGGTTTGCGTCCGTAGCATTAGCAGCTTCGATAATAACATCGCAAGAAATACCCTTCTTGGCGTCAAAAGTAAAATCACCCCCAGAGTTATTTTGGTCGTAAGTAAAAAACATTATTTTATACCTTCCTTCCAAAGCAGATTTAATTCATCCATTGTCTTACCCAAAGCTAAACACCAGCTTATTAAACCGGGCTGAGGGTCGTCAAGAAGTTGGTTAAGCAGTCTAACTTTTTCTTTCAGTAGTTCAATCATCGTAACTCCAGTATTTTTTCTACTTGCTCAAAAGGAACGGTCAGGACAAAAGGGCTGAATTCCGAGTTTTTACGGGCAGGATGATAGTGAACCCGTTTAATAAATTCGAGTTTTTCCAGCCGTTTAATCTGGCCGTCTGTTAAATAAACTCGTGCTCCATCTTGGATTATATACGGGTTTTTCATGTTCAGTTTCCGGATATTTTTCGAAATGAGATAATAAACCGGAGAGTTTCTAAGTCTGTTGGATTCCAGTTATCATCTCTTTGACCTAAAGTGTCGCCCGCTAACTCAACTTCTTGAGATTCTGGGTCAACTTTCTTCCACAGCTTAGTTACCAAAGTACTAAGCTTGTCTTCTGTTTTCTGAATGTTTTTCAGAAGTGCTTTAGTCCCATTCACTTGGCTGCCTCCTTTACTTTAGCTTTCTTCTTTCTTGGCCACAAAGCTTTGTAAACTTCATCAATGTAAGATTCTTGTTGGGCAGTTTCTATCGCTTCTTTGCAATAATGCCGCCATATCCAGTTTTTGGCATCTACGGGTTTCCAGCCACAAGCTACCAGCAAACAAGCTACGGCAGTACCGGTACGCCCATGACCACCCATACAAAAAGTAAGCATCTTAGACTTAGTGCTTGATAGATGGTTTTTCAAATCCGTCCAAAAATGTGGGTCAATTACGGGTACACCTTGGTCCGGCCAGTCAAGCATAATTTCTTTTGTTTGCTGATTAGTATACTTTTGTGCCCATTTGAACGGGATTTCATGCTGCGGGACTGTCGCTAACCCGTTGGAAACATTGAGGATAACGTCAAATTTGAATACGTGGGCGGTACAGTCGTTTTTAGTGCCCGCCCAAACCTCCCAGTGCTTGCCGTCGATTACTTTCTGGGGTTTATGCCAACAATTGGAATAAAGTGTCCCAGAACCGCCGTAACTGCCGCCAATAGGGGTTTTAGGAACCGTTCCAGATGTGTTCGAGTACACACTCAAACCCGGTACATCTGAAACCCCGTTTTTCTTTTTCCACTCGTTAATTCGCTTTTGGACTTCTTCCGGGGTCATGGTACCGGTATTACCAATCTGTTTCAAAGCCTCTTGGTTTACTACTCTGGCATCTTCGCTATAGTCTTTAGGTGTGTATTTTTTACACGTTGAAACCCATCTTACTATTTCGTGTTCTTCAACCCGTTCTAGACACTCTGCGCAAGAATCGCCTTCTTCATCATCCCAATGACTGTCACAAGAATGCCCACAAACACAGTCAGGTTTAAATCTCTCCTCATTTTCAAGTTCTTCCTGCCACTTTTTTAGAGTAGGTCCGGTTTTTGGGGTACTTTCTACTCCATTCGGCCAAACCGGACAATCTTTTCCATGTTTAATCGAATTTACGGCAAGTACCTCAAATACACATTTAGTACAGGAAAGTTCAGTTTCCGGACTTTTTTCTTTAAGCAGCCTACAGTCACATTTATCACATTCGTTTTTAAAATATTTGTGAGTAACTTGACTATGGCCACACTCGCAAATTCTAAAAACGTTAAGATTTGAAGTAGGCTCTTTAAATTCTTTACAAGGACAACTCGCACCAACCCGGCATTCACCATGACCGCCAAGATGGTTTGCTTTGTAATGGCTACACTCGCAAACCGCAGTCGGAGCCGCTATTTTCTTAATTTCAGACATCTTTAGTTCAAATTTCTGACAATTACACTCTTTTCCACGACAGGCTTTACAGTAATCATTATGCCAAGCTATGTCGTGACCGCAAGTACATTCTGCGAGTTTTCGGTCTACCATTTTTGGAGTTTCTCCGGTTTTCCAGCTTTTACAGGATTGTCCGCAAACCGGACACGGTAACAAACTTTCAGGAGTTACGACCGTACCGCCAACAATAGCATGTACTTCCCAAGCGTGTCCACAAGGACACAATCCTTCCCGATATTTTTGGCAGCCACAGACTTTGCCATCGTTTCCGGTTACTTGGACGCAAAAACTCGTACCCCAAGCATGACTGCCGTAACTATGACCGCAAAGACAATTCGGTTTATCCGACATGTTAATACCAGTGCTCCGTAAGTTTATTTACGAGTTTTCTTATTTCGTTATTTATTAAAACTTCCGCGTAAGAAAAATTGTCCTGCCATCTCTGACCAATCTCAAAAACTTCTTTGGCGGTATCGTCTATGTCTCTTTCCCAATCCGGTTCAACCGGTATTAACATGCTATTTATCATAAGGTTTCTCTTCGAGTTCTAGAAGTTTGAAAGATTGTTGAGTTTCTGCGTTTATTAGACACCAACCAATATCATCAAATCGGTAAAGTTTAGTATACATCTTTTCAGAACCCGATAAACTCTTTGCTTTCTCACCGTACTCAATCAAGTCAAGTACGAGTTTTCCATTTTCCGGACTAACCGGTACATCCTTAGTGAAATATTCTGGTACGTTTATTCCATCAGATTTCCACTGAACGTGAACCGAGTTTAACCCGCTATGGAAAAAAGCTTGAGCGTAATTTACGGGTTGTGGTTTCTTGAGTTTTCTCTTGTTTCTGGTGCTTTGTTTTGCAGCTTCGCAACTCGAACAATTACAATCTTCGTGTTCTGGTTCTTCCTCCTCGGCTACTACTCCACCGGTTCCTAGATTCTCAGGAATCGCTAAAGCATGACGTTTCCAGAACGTTCTAGCCGCTGATTTCAGACTTTCAGTGTCTGTAAGAATAGTCTGATACAATTCAGACGCGCATTTTACGCTGGCTGAAACCGGGTGTTTTGCGGTTTTATCGAGTGTATCTTCGTTAATAAACTTGTTAAAACCCCATCCGTTATTGTGAACAGAGTGTACTAACTGATTAAGAGATTCAAGAGCTACAACGCCGTTTTTATTTACTAAAGCGTTATACATATTGACAGCGTTAACAGCAAACTTGTACCAAGACCTGCCGCCGAATGAACCTGACGGCCATTTATTACCATTTAAGAACAAATCTACTACTTGCATGAATTTCAAACGGGTGTATTGCGTATCGGTTTTCTTCCAAGCTTTTTCATAAACTTGGTCTCTTCCGGCCTTACTTCGGCGGTAACTACCGCCTCGATAATGACGGGCTTCGCCAAGAGAAGCAATTACGGTCAGTCTCCAGCCGCAACCCATCGCCAATCCAAGTAACAAATCGAATTTTCCACGCCAAACCGCTACGTGGTGACAACCCGCCAGCATAATGTGAGTCGCGGTTTCGTAAGTCAGCGGCATGTTGCAAGCAAGGGCAAAACCGGCTCTCAGGGCCTGAATATCAATTTCATTTTCTTTCGTTTGGGTTGGTTCGAGGATTTGTCCAGTTTCCGGATGTTTGCTGATTAAAACCGGCACTTTATTAAGAACAGCATGAATCGCATAGTGAGACGCCAAACTTCCCCCAACATGGTCTACGACCGTATTTGGAGGCACATGCTTCATTTTTTCTTCCCATTCCAGTAAATCGCCCTCAGCCACAATAATATTCTGAATTACGAGTTTTTCTGGAATATAGTCGGTTTCAGATGGGAGAATAGGTCCGTCTCTTAATTGTACATACTGAAGAGTAAAATCGTCTGAATGTGAGTATTGTTTATTCCAGAGTAACTCAACGTAAGGTGCATTTTGAATATTCGCTTTTTCTTTCAGAAAAAGCGCGTTACTTTTACCTGCAACACTTTCGAGCAAATCGCCTAAAGCCGGTATCGTTATAGCGGTTTTTCCAGCCGTGGCACCGTCGTTTCCCAATCCAATAGCCAAGTGTCCGGGGGTCCATATTCCGGAAAAACTCGCATTAATAAAAGGCATAGTTACAAATTCAGCATCCGGGTCTGCCGCCAGTGTTTCTTTAATAATAATTTCAGCTTCTTCGAGTGTCTGAATCTTGCGGGAATCCACAAATCCGTGTCTCGGTCGCATCGGGCACGGTCTCACAAATTGATTAAGTAGTACACTTGGCTCTATTCCTTCTGCATCCCAAATCTTAAAACTCGGAATATTGAAGTACGAGTTTCTTAGAGCCAGAATACCTTTGGCTTTTTGGGTACGTACTGTCCACCCACCCGCTATTTTTTCCTTAGTTACCACTTTTGCTCCAACTTTTCTGACCGGCGGTTTTTCTGCACAGAGTATTTCTTGTTCTGTAGTTCCGTAAGAGTGTTGAGTCCACCCCTCGCTAATCCACTTTTCCATGTGGTTTTCACATGCAAATTTTACGTTGTAACCGTCTAAACTTGGAATATTCAGTTTAAAAACGGTACCCCAATGTAATAAAGTACCATCAATCCCTCCGAAACCCCCGTCTGAACAAAACCAATACTGGTTTTCTTTGTCTTTGTGTAGATGAGGGTCTTCGTATTTTTGGATATTTGGGTTTGTTTCAGGTTTTTCAAAAAGTCCGGAAAACGGACGAACCGAGTTTTTAGGATACAGGTCTCCGTGGTATTTACAAAGCGGATTACCCCAACCTTTTTTGAATATACCATCATTGTTAGTGCCTGCGGCGTTGTAATCATAAAAAATCCCGTCTGAACAAGGCCCGTACCTATCATTCCATCCTTTTTTAACAAAAAGGCACACGAGTTCAGTTTCCGGATTCTCGCTCATTTCGGGTTTTTTAGCTGGACAACTCGTATATTTCATTATTCCTCTTTATTACGGGTTTTCCGGAAACTGTACAATCTGTCCGGAAAATGAACAAAAACACTCAAAAACCCGAAAGAATCCCTGACCGCCAAACTGCTAAGTGCTATCGAATCAACATATTAAGGACAAGTGGACAGTGTAAAAATTGCACGGTACTCAAAAGTGAACAGTATCAAACTTTTAAGTCGTTTAGAATCAACAACTTGAAAGCAAAGTTGCACCAAAATAGTGCAAAATCAGGGGTTCGCTGTGTAATATTATGGGGATGTAAAAAGTTTCCATACCGATTTTCAGGCACGGCGCGTTCAAACCCTCAAACCCATGAATGTCCAAGGATTTCGCCGTCCTGCTATTAAAGCAAAATAGTGCCTGTAAAATCCCTTAAAATCCGGAAAATGGACAAATATGATTGTTTATTTGGTAACCAACAAAATAGGCGTTGTATTGCGGCGTCCTGGGAACGGAGTATGCCGTAGCCGACACAAATCGTAAGAAGTTACTCCGTCTAATTATCGCGGGTGCTGAAAGCACCGTAGAACCACGCCAAAAACTCGAATTTCTCAGATTAGGGGTGTTACTACTTGGTATTAAACTCCCTAAAAACCTGACTGAAATACCAGAGGACATGCAGAAACTTTTGGGTTTATAGGGGTTTTTGTTCAGTTTCCGGACTTTTTAATCAGTTTTGATTCTATACCACAAAGTAATTGACCTGCTTTGCAAAGTCCTTCATGTTCTTCGCCAGTTCCTTGCCAGTCAAGTAAATGATACTTTGCCCCTCGAATCCAGTCTAAGGGACTTTGTACTAACCAACCGTTTTTGATTTTTCGATTTCTTATTAAAGATGTTCTAACATACTGTAGGGCGATAGATACTAAAGCGTTACCAACTTCTTGTAACTGTTCTTCGGAGTAAGAAGCATCGGCAGCGGCGCGAAAAAGCTTTTTAGCTTCTTGAGTATCTTGTAGGTTATTATCTTCTAACATGCGTTCATAATAACCCAACATAAAATTCCATTTTCCTAAACCCGTTTCTTTTTTCATGACGGTTCACCAAATTCTAACTCCTTTACGAGTTTTCTGCAATCTAAGATTGCTAGATTAATACACTCCCATTCGTGCTGTTCGTGCCGGTTAAAACCAAGAGAAACCCGTCTTAATACGAGTTCCAGAATGATATTTTCGAGTTTCTGAATACCGGTTTCTTTCATTAAATCCTTATTCAGTTTCCGGACTTTTGCGAGTTTTTACGTAAATCCGCCACTCGCTACCAAAAGCAAGTTTGTATTCTTTTCGCAAATAATCAGCATCTTCCTTTGTTTCGGCGGAGTCAATTTCTTCCGGGTCATCTAGACGATATTGGCCCCAAATAACATATTTCACGACCGTTCCTCCTAGATGCACTATCCCGCCCACTAATTATTACGAGTTTTTATGATAATGGGCGGACTATTGAATCCAGAAAACCCGAACTAAAACTAACTACTCCTGAGAATTCACCAATGGGTCAAGATGAGTTTGTAGATTCTCCCAAGGCTTTGGCTGAATTGCTGGTTTTTCAGAACAATTCCCGCAAATTTCTTCTTCGAATTGTTTCATGGTTTCATCATCGGGAAATTCTACTTCGCCATCGCTTTCCAGAAAGTCCATGAAATCGTTGTCATTCATTTTGACTAATTCAGCAATTGACTTGTTTTCCATAGTTTCATCCTTTGTCCGGAAACCGGACTGTTTGGAATAACTTCAACAAAACCTGTCGGGCGGCCATATTAATTGACTGCCAGTATGCGGCAATAAAAGCTATATTGTCGGGACGAAACAAACCGTGCTGGCTGCAAAAGAAAAACTCGTAGATAAAACTCAGCATTGTTCAGTTTCCGGACTTTCGTAAACCACCCAATGATGTACATGTGTTAGTGGCAAGTAAAAAATTTCGTTTTGTGAAGTAACTTCTAAAACATCTGTCTCAGTTTTGCACGAAATAACGTTTTCAATCTTCACTCTTTCAAAATCATCGGTAAAATACACGAAAACCGTTTTCATAGCTGTCACCTCAAAGTCAAACAATACAAGATTATTCCGCTGATTAAGAAAAACCCGAAAAGAATCTTCAGACACAAATTAGCGGTTTTATGCGCTCGAACTAAGTACGGGTTTTTCATTTCAGACGGTTCAATTCCCACGTTATCTCCAAGTCTTTTATAGAGATAAATTCGTCTTCGTACCAACGCATGTTTTTGATACAAAAAACTCCCAGTAACTTTGCATCCGGCGCAAATTTTTTAACTTCATCGTAAATGACTTTAGTAGTATGACCAGTATCTACTCGGTCATCTACGATAACATATTTCTTCGCGGCTCTGTCTCCTTCTACTTTCATACAACTGTGGGTTTTTCCTTCTTTGTCCGGTTTCCGGACCATGATTAAAGTTTTATTGAGCGCTAATGCCAGCGGGGGAGCTATTAAAGCTCCACTCATTCCGCGAAAAGCTATGGCGTCAAACTCGTACTTTTTCAGTTCTTTCTTCGCGAGTCTGACTGATTTTCTTAATTCAGCCGTAGGTAAGAGATAATTCAGATAACCCGCATGGTCATATTCGGGTTTATGATTACTCATTGTTAACCTCGAATTTAATGTTCGGAAACCGGATTAAACCCCCGCTGCTTTCGCCCATTTTTTAGCGGGCGTTTCAACCCGTTTTACCTTGACTGCCTCTCTAAGTTGTTGTAAAGAATAAGTTTGTTCCATAGCGCCGAATGTTTCGAGTTTTTTGTCCCATTGTAGCGGAGAGTTAGATTTAGGCGCGAACAGTAAAATTTTGAACATATAGGCTCCTACTAGTGTCCAGAATTGTTTCTGGACACGGATTGAAGTCTATTTTTAGTAATGGATTGCTTCTGCTTTTGTAATAAAGAAGTGAATACCGCCGGAACAAACATTAAAACGGTCCTCATCCCATTTGTCACAGGTTACTGTTTCGCCAACCCGATAAAGAGTAATTCCATCGTGTTGGCTTATTCCTTCGGTTGCGCCGATAACTTCGAGTACTTGAACATGCGAAGCTCGGCACTTGCGTTCCATCCCATTTGACCGTTTTGCATCTTCTGGAATAAGAACTCGTACTAAAACGTTGTTTCTGCATTTCTTCCAGCCAGTAAATGCGCCATGTTCTGGAACAATGTTTAGTTTAGCTAAAACTAGGTCAGTCAGTCCTAAAGCGCCTCGCAAGTCAGCGCGCAAGTCAGCGCCTTGCAAGTAAGCGCCTCGCAAGTAAGCGCCTCGCAAGTAAGCGCCTCGCAAGTCAGCGCCTCGCAAGTCAGCGCGCAAGTCAGCGCCTTGCAAGTAAGCGCCTTGCAAGTAAGCGTCTCGCAAGTCAGCGCCTCGCAAGTCAGCGCCTCGCAAGTCAGCGCATCGCAAGTCAGCGCCTTGCAAGTAAGCGCCTTGCAAGTAAGCGCCTCGCAAGTCAGTTTTAACTTTTACGGCGGCTAAAATCAATGCAGAAAAGCTAGTAGCTTCATCTGCAAGGATAGTAACCCCTGTATAGTAGTTTTTTATTTCATATTTCATGTTTATTCCTTTCGGGTTTTACCCGGTCTATCTTAGAAACCTGAAGTAAACAGAGTTTTCACAATAACAAGAAACACCTTGAGTATAATCATCGGGTTTTCTCCCTTTGTACGGAAAGTGAATTCGCTGAATGGAATCGAACCATTGCCGTCTGTCTAATTCTGTGATAATAGACAGACATTCCCTCCCACTCACTCACAGTTAAGTTTGAGTCAGCGAACAAGTCGGGTTTATCGTGGAGCGCGAGAAGTTTAGCGCGAATTAGCATCTTCATTACCACAGAATAAACCCGTAGCAATCCCCTGTCTCCAAGAGATTGCGACTGACTTACTCACGCCTTGGAAGATTACTTGTAGTCCAAAACCCGCCATTCACCGTTCTTACCCACGATGTAACGACGGTCACTGCAAACGATTATTGTTCCGGGTTCATACACAGGCTATCTCCTTTGTTTAGAGTGAGTTACAACGCTTTCCGGGCATGGCGACACCTAAGACAACGCCACCATTTACCCTCTGCAAACTCGAACTTCCGCTGCTTACTACACGACGGACAGAATAGCCAGCGAATCATGGTTTCACCCCATTAACTGACTGACAGCCAAGATTATGGCCGTTGAGATTAGCAATAACCCGACAAGCATGGAAGCATCGAGTATTGCTGAGAGTAGTTCTTCCGGGTTTATCACAAGTTTACCTCGTTCAGTTACCGGACTTTAATTCTCCAACATGGTCTATTTCAAAGTCTCCCGGTTCGAGCGTAGTCCAATCGTCCGAGTTTTTGGCAAGCTCCTCAGCCTCTTCTGAGCTATTAGCTTGCACGTCAATAAACTCGACGTGAGACACTATGGCCTGAACCCGATAAGTTTTCATGACTGTCTCCTATAAACCCTTATCAAAGCGTATCTGAGGAACTACCGGGCAAGGTAGCGATACGCTTGGGAAGGATTTATGGCCGGAACGACTGAAGATTAATCTTGTGTATCGTCTGTGGAAAGTTTGATTATGGGTTCACCTTGAGCATAGCCCAAGACTTCCATCCAAGAACCATAATCTAACCCCTCAGACTTGCAACGATTGCAGGGTCGGCTACAAAAAGAAGAAGTTAATTCTTTGGTCTGGTCCGGTTGTTTATCTGACTGTCTGTGTCCACACTCTTGACAGGTTCTAATCCAAGTCATTGTGACACGCTCCAAAGGGTTACAGAATAAACCCAAGCAGAGGGACTGACTAAGGCCAATCCCCTAGCTTGGAGTTACTCTCCTTACTTATTCCCGGACTTATTCCCGGTTTTCTTGGCGTCTGCCTTTTGAGTAGCTTTGGCAATCGCCCGTAGTTCAAACCACGTTTCCTTGGGTACAACTCAAACTACAGTCATAGTCTTGGTCTCCTCAGTGTCCGCTTAACGGACAGACAGGGGATTTATTCCCCTGTTTCGACCTGTTATTCCTTGACCGGCTTGACTGACAGCTTGGAGCGATTCGCTTCGATGAATGCCTTGAGGTTAGAGTAGTTCTCGCCCCAAATCTCCATGAGCTTTTCGGCTTGAGACACGTACAACGTGACCGGAAACCGGCCAATGCCATAGGTCGAGATAGCGCCCTTGTCGGAGACCTTGAGTCCGCCGTTGGTACGCTTTGACTGACTTGCTTCAAGCTCTGCAATCCTCGCCAGCAATTGCTCGCGAGTCAATTCCGTTGCTTGTGTTCCGGTTTGCATATAACCTCTTTCGTTTCAATGAGATACAGTGTGTTAACACACTGATTTAGATGGGAAAACCCATCGGGACGCCTATCGGAGTAGCCAGTAGATACACTGACAGTTAAACCCGATAGACGTGATGTTGGGTTCTCATGTTGTTAGCTTCTAACTCCTCGCCCCTAGGTCTAACCTAGGCTGTGCGGTATGTATCTTTGGCGTATGCGGCTGACTAGCAAGCACACCGATACTCTCCGCTCTCGGACGGCGATTGTCTGCTACAAAACGTGGGCTTAATCCGTATTCCGCTTTTCGGCGTCTAGGGTATTCTCGCGTTGGTTCGCGGTACTGTCGGTTCCAACGTTCCCGAATCCCTGTTCTGTCCGTGCTGCCATTTAGCGCGGCGTTTTGTCCGTCGCATGGTCTCTTCCGGTTACTACATCCGGTCTTTCAATGCCATGCGGCAACCCGACTAGTGCAAACGGAGCGCCAACCCGTATGTCGTTGAAAACAAACGGTCATGTGAGTACCAGTACGACATGAAAGTGACACAAAATGTCTTCGCTTTTTTTTCGCTTTTTGTTCGCTTTCACTTGTAAACACCCTGTTTTCAGCGAGTTAACTGTGACACAAAATGTCAGTACTAGTACAACAAAAAACGTCAAGCGTCTGAAAACAAACGGGTTAGCGATGGCATCTGAATTGCTCTAACGCGAGTCTTAAACAATGAATTCAGACAGTCATAGACATGGCTGTTGTCTTAATCGTGGGCTTAATCTTACTCGGCATAAACTACTAAATTTTCTCGCCATATATGATGCAAGAAAAATTTGCAACGTGTTGAAAACAAAAGACTTAGCGCATATTCGCTTTTTGTTCGCTAATTCGTGTTAGTTGAGTTCATAGCTCAACTAACAATCTAGTATGATGGCTGTAAGTTGTTGATTTTATTGGGGTTAGTAGTAACATTATCAATTTTTCTTCGAGGCCGGGGGTGGAGAGTCCCTGGGGGGTCGTGTCCAGGAGTAAACTCACCTAGTAAAAACAATCATTCTCTCTACACACTAACTATACCTCGTCTTAATCCCGTCTTAAAAACGTCTTAATTCACACTATCTAAAAACTAAGCACGAATAAAATCCATTCTAGGAGCCAGTATGTCATTCGATTCAGAAATTAACAAACAAGAGAAGATTCAGCTAGACGAAATTGATTCAGTCGCTGCTCGGGCGGCTTATAGTCTATCTGAATTCAGAGGAGAGCAGGTTTCAGAACTTGCTGAAAGTCGTAGACGAGATTCAGCGGCTCAGAGCCAGCAAGTCCAATCTACTATCCGTCAGCAAGAAGAACAGCATGCTATGTACATGCGGCACCAAGAGCAGAACCACCTCCTTTGGACGGCTGTCTTCTCTATCGTGCTGAGTAACCTTTCCGGTAATCAGTCTATAAGCCGGTCAGATAATTCGGCTTTGGCTGGAAACCTATCCCAAGTTTTAGCTAAGTTAGCGGAGACCGTTCCGCCTAAGAGTTAAACTATGAACTGCCAAGACGTGACTTGTCCGGAAAATGAACAATCAACTCTAGATATGGTTAGTGAAGGTTTAGATGCTTTCAATAAAGCTACTAAGGGTAAACGTATATTGGACGGAGGATTGCCTACTCGCTCAGGTAGAAACATTCAGTTTTTTCGGTACGAGTTAATTCCGGAAATTGAACAGGTGGTCCCCTGGGCACCGCAGTCCTATCCAGGTGAATGGCCAACCCTTGGACCTGGATTTTTCTGCTAGGAGGTCTTAATGACCAAGTGGCTTATCGAGTATATAGGTCTTGGTACCCCGCCGGTTTATATAGCTGGACCTATTTACGGTCATGACTGGTGTATCTGTTTTAGTCCTCATAAAGCTCTACAGTTCAATACCAAGGAAGAAGCAGAAGCTGAGATAGTTCGGCTTAATGTCAAGTCTAAGTGGAAACCAACCGAACATAGTTTCCTATAAGTTCAAGTATAAAGTTTCGAGATAGAATGCGAGCGTTGCTCACTAATCTCTGGTTTTAATAATTCAATAAAGGAATAAAAATGTCTAATCAAAATACAGTAGCCGGGTTTTATAACATCCCCGCTCAGGTAATCACAGTATCAACCGAAGTAGCTTTACTGGTTCCAGCCGCAGGCGTCTATGCTGGTCTACCTTCTCCTGTTCTTCCCGCAGCTTCCGGTCTAAGTGCCAGCCCTTCCCCAGATATTACCGGTATTGGGTCTACTCTTGACGTACACCGCTTTAACGTTCGTTTGACCGGTAAAGTAGCTAACCCAGGCGGTGGTAACTTAGCTCTAAGACTATATCAAGTTCCATTTGCAAACGTCGGAGTTATTAGCGCTGCCGGTTCTGTTACTTCTGCTGGTGCCCCCGGTTCCGGAGACGTAATTCTTGTTACATTTACTTCTATTACCGCTCCAGCTAATCCTTCGACATTTTCTGTTGAGGCGGACCTTGTTTGGAGTTCTTCGGTCAATCGTATTGATGGTTATTTCTTCGGTAATGCGAACGGAGTCTTTATGGATTTTGCTGAAGTAACCGCCGTAACTTCGGGAGTCGCAACGGCAAACCAGTTAAACTTTCTGCCATCTTTTCAGTTTAGCGTTGCTAATGCTACAAACTCCGTTCAGTTGAGCGAGTTTGTTGTGGAAAGAGTTTAGTTCGAACTAATGGTCGGGGGTAGCCGACACTACCCCTGATTCTCTTGTCGGAGAGAAAGATGATAATTTATTTACTTCGTTGTACAGTTTCTGGAAAAGCATATATAGGTCAATCTATTCATTCTTTAGAAGATAGGTGGAAGATTCATCTCAAAGATGCTAAAAGAGGTGCTCCATATATGCTACACAAAGCTATTCGTAAATATGGCCCGGAAGCTTTTGAGAAAACCGTTCTTCAAGAAGTCTCTGCGGTAGAAGAATTAAATACCTTGGAAATATACTATATTAAGACTCAAAATACCAAAGTCCCTTTCGGCTATAATATGACCGATGGTGGAGAGGGTCATAAAGGTCAAGAATTTAGTTTAGAACATAGACGTAAATTGAGCGAGTCCTTAATTGGAAACAAACACACTGCCGGTCATGTTTTAACTGAGGAACATAAATCTAAAGTCAGTATTGCGCTTAAAGGAAAAACTCGTTCTGCCGAAGCTAGAGCAAACATGAGTATCGGTCAAAAAGGTAATCAAAAATGGCTTGGTAGAAAACACTCTCCTGAGACCATAGAAAAATGTAGGATTGCCCGAACAAAGTATTGGGAAAGGAAAAAAACACTATGTCAATAGTAATCGCTTTTGTTGTAGGAGTTTTCGGCGGAGGTTGGGCCGGATATTCTTATGGTTCTAAAGTACAGAAAGCAGTAGAAGCTAAAGTCGCATCCGTTGCGGGTTCGGTAGCTGCTTCTGCTAGTTCTGTAGCAAAGAAAGTCTAACTAATTGTCCGGTTTCCGGACATGCGAGGCTAGTGTTTAAAAGCCAGCACACCGGTCTTCCAAACCGGTAGTATCGGTGCAACTCCGATGCTTCGCTCCATTTAAGGAGTCGTCGTCTAGTGACAAGACGCTCGACTGTCGCTCGAAGAACGAGGGTTTGATTCCCTTCGACTCCGCCATTTTGGTGTTAAATGAAAATCCCATACTGGAAACTCGCCTTCGGTCCAGCCATACTATTTGTTCTCGGGTTTTTAATGAATGCAATAGTAGTAGCCGACAACAGCGGGACTATGCCTGTCCTAGTTCATAACTGCACCCAAGAATTAATGGGCGAAGATGATGACCTTCATGTGTGTATGGGCGAGGAAGCTCATCTTAAAATCCTGGCAGACTGGATACTGTGGAATCACGTAGGGGTTTTTAGTCCCGGTGATTTTTTGGAGATAGCAGGAGAGCTAACCTTTAACCCGTTTTTAATAGCGTGGCTAGCGTTCGTAATAAGAGATTATAACCGTAGAGGAATAGATGGCGGTAGAACACATTCTTGGTGGGAAAGAAAACAAACAACTAGAACGCCCTATCCTGATTGACCCGGTTGATGATGAAGGATATTTTCTATTACCCGAAGAATTTAGTCCTAAAGATGAAGTAAGATGGGCTAAACGCCGTCAGGATTCTATTCGTGTCGCCCAGTATGCGGATTCTAAGTGCGGGCTTCCTAATACCTATGACCCCGAAGGCGCTTATTTATGCGGTGGGTGTGGAGACGGCAGTTCGAAACCTTGTAACAAACTAGTAATTGAAAATAGTGAATGCTTAATTCGCATAGCTCCTATAAATAAACCCGACCTACAAAGTTGTGGCTATTGGGAGATACAAAACGCAGGAGACCCCGAGGGTCGATACTGCGATAAAGGAAAGTTAGAAGACGACCGTATAGGGTTTGGTGAAACCGAAAACCCCAAAGGATTTGGCTGCATAAGATGTGAATATGGTCAGCAAGGAATGCCCCGTCCTGATAGCGAAGGTCGTACTCTGTGGTGTAAGAAAAAAGGACACCCGGTAGAAGAAAACGCCTGCTGTGAAGATAACGAACCTCTAGAAAATGAAGAGAGCGAAGAATAGTGAGAGCGGACCAACTAATCTATCACCAAGGAATGTGGCGGGCCGAAGTCGGTGGTAAGCACTATTGCGCTCAAACCAAAGAACTTCTAAAACTCGGCTTAAAGCATGTAGGTATCTCAGTAAGTGAACCACAGTATATCGAGTTTGATGACCGTACTCCAACCGAAGTTTATATAGACGTGCTTCGTAGCCCTGAATCTCCTCTACTAGTTAAACAAGAAACCCTGATACGTTTGTTTACGTTAGCTAATCAGGGCGACCCACTAGCCGAAGAACTCGTAAATGCCATTCCTACTGACCGGTCGTTTGATGCTCAGTACTATACTAAACAAATAGGTAAAACTGATTTTCTATTTGTGGGCGTTGCCGAACTACATGAGTACGTAGATAACATAGTGCTACGGTCTAAGCTTATAACAGAGCTTGGCAATTTATATAAGAGAATCTAAAGATGCCAATAGGACCGTCAAATGCACTTGCCCCGTATATAGGCCCCGGAGGGTTAATAGTAGTTATTGACCCCGCAGTTATCATTAGTAATAACGTACTAAATGTGCTTCCTCAAACTAATGTAATAGTAGCTCCCAACACTACTAATTTTATTTTCTATAACGCGGTGTCTAACGCAATTCAAGTTAATACCTCCGGTTTTCCTAGTCAAGTTATTCCTATCGCTACCGCCACTACATCTATGAATGGCAACATGGTTCTTCTTGATAATAGACCAGATTTCACTATTATCAGTCTTCCTACTGCTTTAGTTAACGCTCCGGGTACTTCGCTAACAACAGGTAATTTTTCATTTTCCGGATGGGGAACCGGAGCCAGTCTAGTAGTTAATTCCGGCACTCAAACCGGATTTTCGATTACTATAACCGCCGGTACTAGTCCTAGTCAACGTCCCACTATCACCCTAACTTTTAATACGTCTTATTCAAATGCTCCTATCACGATAGCTCAAGTCAATGGTGGAACCGGAATGGTAACTGATATTACTGCTGCTAACACTACTACTCAATCAGTCATGACCTATGACGGTCTTCCAGTAAATACAAAAACATATACTATACAGGTTTTTACCCTTGGTCAATAAATTCATAAAATTTATATTTGGGTTGGCATTACTACTCGGGATAACCCTGCCTACTCGTGGCCAAACCAGTTTAACAGGCCGTATAGTAGAAGACGTAGCGGCTAATCGTCCCACTACTTGCACGACCGGCGATGTTTATGTAGATACAGATGATGCCAATAGTTGGAGATGCTTTCCTAATAATGTTTGGGTTAGTTTCGGTGGCGGTTTAGTAAGTCCGATTACTGCTCCTAATCCTTTACAGTTTAATGTCGATTTAATATTTAAAGGTCCTAATCCTGCGTATGATGCTCGTGTTTCAGGCGTTCGGTCAGTTAGTGTTGGTTCGGTACCGGCTATCCCCGGAACTACCGTATCTATTAATGCCGGTTCTGCTTCCGCTATAATTTCTAGTTCTTCTGGTTTTCAAACCGGAGACGGCGTTGTTATTTATGGTGCGGGCGTCACTAATCCTATTTCAACCCCTTCCTCCCCGACTGTTACTCCTGTTAATGCAGTTGGCCTGACCGGCACACTGTTAGACACCGCCAGTCCTAGTGGTTCTACTACCTATCAATATTGTGTAGCAGCCTGGGGCGGACCTGTCGGCCAAGCAGTTACGGCCTGCAGTGCTAATACTAGTATAAGTACGGGTCAGGCGTCTCTAGGACCGCAAAGTGTTTCGATTACTTCAATCGCTAACTCTAATGGTACTTTTTCAATCGTAACATCTTCTGCCCACACAGTTGCGGTGGGTGCTTTAGTGCAAATACGAGGGGCGCTCCCGGCAAATTTTAACGGATATTTTCGTGTATTAACTGCTGTAGATAACACCCATCTAACCGTAAGTACTTCTTACGATACCCGAAACGGAGCTTTGGTTGCGCCAACCACGGCAGGCACTTTGACTTGGTGGAATTCTAATAGAATTACAGTCGCCGCCGCTACAGGTTCTAGCAACGGTACTAAGTACCTAGTATACGGCCGTACCTCTGGTTCTATGACTTTGCTCGGAGTGATGTGGCCACAAAACTCTAATTTTAACACCGACCCCACATATCTCGCTTTTGATGATTACGGACCTACTTTTACTGTTGCGCCAAACCTGCCGTTTTATATTTCATCTTCCCCTCCTGTTTCCTCTACAAATGACTCTTTAGTTACTACCATTGTTTCTGGACTACCGAGCACCACGATTATCTTAGCTGCTACAGCTAGTAATTCGGTGTCTGGTGCTACAATTCTATTCGACGACGGCGTAACACTAGCTGCCGCATCTCTAGCCGCTAAAAACGAAGGAGCCAAATTAGTACTTCCGGCTGGAGGTACATATCCTATTAACTCGCCAACAACACTCGCTAATAGCGGAGAGCTGGATTACTATGGCGGATTAAACCTAAACGAAACTTTAAATATTAGTACGAATACGGTTTCCGGACAATATATCCCAAACGGTTCAGCAGCATCGTTTGGATTGAACCCCTCCCCGGTGATAAATGTACTTCGCGGTTGGCCCGGATTATACGCCACTAATAACGTCTATCTTCACTATTTAACTATTAGTAGTGGCGAGTCAGCAAATTTATTTATGCAAGACGGTGGTACCGGTCAAATTCCGGCCAGTACTTTTGACCGTACACAGTGGACTCTTAGTGGTAACGGGTATACTAGTACCGCACAAGTATTTCGTACTAACCATACGAACTCTTTTGCGGATATTTTTTATAGTGGTACACTTCTTACAGCCGGTCAATTAGGTTCCGGTTCCATGTCCACACCTGGAATTTTTTGGAGTGGGCCGGGAAATCCGGTAATGCGAGATACTTTCCTAAGCGGTAAAGGTATGCTGCTTCGTCCTGCGGTATCGGGTTCGACCTACGTAATGGACTGGGTTTATAGTCAAGCTAACTACATGCCGTACTTATCAGTTATTGGCGTGGATGGAGGCGGAGTAGGAATAACCGGAAGAATCAACACCGTTTTATTTGACACTACACAGGCACCGCTAATAGCGAATCTTGGCGGGGTCATTCTCTCCTTAGTGACCGATAGTATTCCAAGTCAAACATTGATTTCTTCTCCTAATAGCGACACCTCTATCGTAGGTCCACCCGTAGGAAGTCTTGGAACCAATGTTAGTACGATATCAAACGAGCCGACTTTTTTTTCTGTGAACGATGGAACGTTTAATGCGGGGGTTATTCAGGCTAATCAAGTAACACCACAGTATCCAATTAATTCTTTTGTTCCAATTGGGCCAGCCTTTGCAGTATTTGTTGAAGACCTTCCAGGAACTGCCCCTACTTGTTCTGTAGTCAATAGTGGCACTTTCTTTCCGTCGGCGGGCACATGGTTTTTTGAATATGCATATAAATACGCTAATGGAGGAATGGGAACTCCTTCGTTTCCGAGTACCGGTTGTACTGTTAACGGGACTAGCCAGGATATAAACGTAGTTTTACCGACAGCTCCTGCTACTATTGGTTTAGGCGCGTATATTATGGCGGCAAACGCGGCTAATGGACCTTACTTTTATATTGGAGGGTCAGACCCGACAACCCAAGGAGCCGCTTGGAATGCGTCAACTAACACGTATTTATTTTCAGGTTTTGCGTCTATTCCGTCTCCTACATCAGCAGGTTCAGGACCGTCAGGGATAAGTAGTGGTTTAATCTGGGGTAAAGTGGTTTCTATAGGCTCAAGTACCATTAGTGCCCCGAATAATACAGTTCCCCGCAATTTAACTCTTCCCGATACTTCTGGCACCGTCGGGATTATGACTGGTTCTTTCACCAATGCTCACTGTTTACAGGCTAGTGTTATTGGAGGAGTTCTATCAATAGCAGATACTGGCGCTACTTGCGGAAGTGGCGGCGGTGGCGCTACCTTTCAGGTTAATGGCACTAATACTAGTAGCCAAACTACTATAAATTTTCAAAGTGCTGCTACCTTTAATGGTATAACCGCAGCGTTTTCTAATCCTTCCGCTGGAAACGTCCTTCTTACTTTAAGCGGCGCGGCAACAAATGCATTTCTTCTAAACTCAAGTGTAACTATCAATACGGCTTTACCTTTAACCGGCGGAGGAGTACTCGCCCTTGGTGGAACGTTAAATCTTACTTGTCCAAATTGTAGTTCTGGAGGAGTTAACTCTCGTACTACGAATTATAACCTCGTATCTACTGACGATGGATTCTTGGTATCTTCTAATGGCACTAGTTTAACTGACACACTTCCTTCTACACCTCCTAGTGCTTTTTGGGATGTAGATATTCAGAATCTGAATGCTACAAACCTGACTATTAGTAGAAACGGACTTCTTATCAATGGAGCGGCTAATAATATAGTAGTTCCTCCATTCCAATCGGTTCGAATTTTTACAGATAGCGCTAACTATTTTAACCCTAATCCTCCACTTATAGCCGGGACTAATATTACAATTACCGGAGCACCAAACGGTATTACTATTGCAGCTTCTGGAACAGGAGTAGGAGGTTCTGGTACAACAGGATTTTTCTCTTGTTGGACTTCTTCATCTAATCTCGGAAACTGTCACATGGATGACGGTGTAACTACGGCGGCTACTATAACCGCTACAGAACCTATAGTAGCTCCAAGTGTTACCGCTAATGGCTTATGCAATGCTGGAACTACAGGTTGCGTAATATTAACCGCCGGTACTGCCCCATCTTCTTTTAATACTAACTCGTTTACTCTATATGCGCCTACATCTATCTCTACTCCATATGGTTGGGTAGTACCTAGCGCCGCTGCTACTGGTATTCTACATCTTACTAATGCAGCTAACGTAGTTACCTTATCTGTTAGCGCCATTAATCTAGCTGGTGCTGATGTAACCGGAAACCTGCCTTTCAGTCAGTTAAGCGCGGCTACTAACTCAAATCCCGGCACTTTTGCGGTATCTAGTAACACATGGGATTTTAGTGCTGCCACCTTAATTAAGATGCGCACTGCCGCAGGTTTAACGACCACGGTTAACGGTGATATAGGATACGATACTACTAATAAAAACTGGCATGCGTTTCAGAATGGCGTAGATAGCTATCAATTTGGCGGTCCAGTTTCCGGAACTTACACTAGCGGAGACTGCGTAGAGTTTAGTAAAGTATCTAACGTTATTACACTAATTGATGCTGGTGCCGCTTGCGGGTCTGGAGGCGGTGGAGGAGCTACTCTTCAAACTAACAGCGTAAATAATACTAGTCAGACTACGCTCAATCTTATTAATAGCGCCGCTACAAACGGTATTACTCTAACTGTTACCAACACTTCTGGTGGTACAGTACAACTGGGATATACTGGTACTCTAAATAACTCTGGTTTAACAAATTCATCTACTACTATTGATGGGGTTACTTGTACTCTTGGTTCTACCTGTACTCTCACTCTAGATGAAATTAGCAACCCAGTTGCATCTAAAACCTTTACTTTTCCTGCTACGAACGTACTAACTATTTCTGGTACTGCTCCTGCTAGTCAAAGCGGAGCAGGCCTTAACGCCGGTACTTTATTTAGCGTAACAGGTGTTACTGGTTCAGCTACAACCGGGTCGGCTACTACCGCCGGTAGTGGGTCTTTTATTTCTCTAACTTGCGGTAATGGCGGGTCCGGTTCTGGAGGCACAAACGCAGTGGGTGGTCAAGGCGGAGACTGCACTATTATTGCAGGTAATGCGGGTGTTTCCGGTGGTACGGCAGCTAATGCAAGAGGTGGTAATATAGTACTAACTTCTGGTTTAGCAGGTAGCGGTGGTTCAGGAGCCGCTGGTGCAGCCGGTATTATTCAACTTAATGGAGCTACAATACTTGCTACTCCAAGCACATCCGCTGTTAATAACTCCTGGTCATTTCAAATCCAGGGTGAGTATCAAAACTCCGGAACACCAACGTTCACTACAGATACTTGGACTGTTCAGGATATAATCGGCTCTGGTACTAACGGTACTAGTACTTTAACTTTTAGTCATTTAGGTTCCACCGGGTCTTCGGCAGTTAACGTACCTTTACTAACAGTCGGTACCGCTCCTGCTTGTGTACCAGGAACCGCTGGTGGAGAATGTTTTACCCAAGGTACTGCATTTACTAACGTAGCTGGTTCTGCTGGTTTTTATCCAGATTCAACCACAAACGAATTCATGGCCGCTACAAATGGCTCTAGTTCCTTTGGTATGCTAGTACGCAGTCAGCCATCTCCTATACATCAAACTGGTAAAACGGCGGCTATTTCTACCGCTACTTTGTGTGCTGCTTCCGCAGGTGCTTGTAACACTGCTGGTGAATATCACTTACATTTTGATTTTATAGAAACCGGAACCGCTTGTACAGTTCCCGGAACCGGCGGTGTTACATTCTTACTAACTTGGACAGATAGTAATGGAACGGCCCACTCAGCAGTTTCGCTAGGAATGGACGATGCGTCTACTATTAATGCTGTTTCGCAGACCTTCCACTTTCAGACTTCACTTGGAGCGGCGTGGGGAAGCGGAGACTTTAACATCTCGACCAACGGTTCGGTAATTCAATATGCTACGGGCTATACCGCTTGTGGTACTGGAACCGGTACATACCAACTAGATGCAGCTATAACGAGACTACAATAGTGAAACGTTTATTATTGACTGTCCTATTCATAGTTTCATTTGGATTTCCGGCCAAAGCTGCAAATCCTACTTTTGTAGGTAGCGCAACTCCAGTTACTAGTACTAATGGTACTGACACTTCAATAACTATAACCTACAGTCCTTCTTCTGGAAACTGTGTACTTATTGCTTTAGGTTCTAATGTTAGTACTCTTTCTATCTCATCCGTAAAAGATAGTAGTAATAACGTAATCCCTCTCTTAGTTTTAGATACTAATGGAAGCAAATTTTCTGCTATTTATGGTACTACTGGTGTCGCTTCTGGAATAACGTCTTTTACGGTCACGTTTACTGCTGGACCACATATTTGGGGCACAGTAGCGGAATATTCCGGTGTATCTAACTTCGGTCAAATAACCGACGGAGATACGGCTGGAACGGTAACATCTGCTAGCCTAAGTATAACTACTCAAGCCAACAATAACATATTTGTTGGAATGTTTACTATATACGGTAGTGCTACAGGTATTACTGGTACCGGGTCCACTAACGTTCGTCAAACCAGTAGTTTTTCTGATGTAGGCGCTTTTGCGGACACCGCTCTGGCTACTGCTGGTTCTATATCGACCGCTATTAGCTGGACCGTGGCTTCGCCATATGCGGCGGTAGGACTTGAACTATCTAGTAATCCTATGAATATAGTACAGTTTATCGGGGCTAATTGCAACTCCGCTACTACTTGTTCCGCCACATTTACTCAGGCAGTTCAAATAAGTAACTATGTTATTCCTGTTTCATATGATGGTACATCGTCTTCAGCAAATGATACTTTTTCAGACGGTACAAATAGTTATACTCAAGTAATGCCTACTACTGGCGGCACTCCCCACTCTTTTTGTGGTCTGTCAGTGGATGGAGATACTGTAGCTATGTCTTATGCTAAAGCCACCACTAACGTTGCTCTGACCGTTACTATAGCGAATGGTGGGACAAGCGGTCATAAAATCATCTTATTAGCGGAAGTTAACGGACTTGCATCTTCTAGTCCTTTAGACCAAACGTCTAGTTGTATTAATACTTCTGGAGTTACTTCTTTAACTACTGGTAGCGTAACTACGGGTTTTACAAATGAAATTATACTAGCAGTTTTTGGTTTAGCTGCATCAGCTACTTTTACTCCAGGAACAAACTATATACTATTATCTCAAATACCTAGTGGAGCAGGCAACGGAGTGGAAGGAAATGAGTCTAGAGAAGTAACGTCTATAGCCAGCTACAACGCTTCTATGACTATTAGTGCTTCCCAAGAAATGGCCGGATTTTTAGCTACTTTTAAAGCGGCTATTCAGCCTGTTCCTACTACGGCTTCTATGACATTCGGACCAACAAAAGTACTAGGAGGCACTACTAAATGGTAAGAGCACTCCTAGCAACGATTATTCTCCTTTTAACTAGTATATCGGCTTTTAGTCAAACTCAAATAACAGGGTCTACTACTATAGCCGGAAACATTTCTCTTGGTACTGCTGTAGCAATAGGCCCTAATACTGGTTTACCTCCCGACCAGCTTCCAGTAGGTTCTGGTTGGCACGACCTAGGAGTCCAGAGTTCTCTAAACGGAAGTGGTCAATGCTTTACTCCCGCTCCTCCTGGTTCTACTGGTTGCGAATCCGTTCTTGGTTCTTGGGGTAGTGGAGCCATGATGCAAATGTCTGCCCAAATGTGCGTAAATGGCGGCGGGCACGTAAACTATAGCGGTAACGAAATATATTGTTTAACTCTAACCGGTTCTAGTGGCTGGACATGGGTACGTATAACAAATCCTACTTCTCCTTACTCCACTACTAGCCAAGACTGTTTACCAGAAGGGTTTAATTGCAGTTCTTTAACTGTAGGGTCTACAAACGGATTTCCGCAGTCTGTCCATCCATATAACGGATTAACATCCATTCCTAACCAAAATCGTATGGTACGCTGTATGGGTTCTAAGGCCGTTAGTGGAAACACAACTCTGTGGTGCTGGTCGTATGATTTTACAAATAATTTTTGGACTTTAGAAGATAAGTCAGTTGTTGGTAGTAATTGCTCTGGCGCTACTGCACAAGGACTTGGTGGTCACGCAGTATACGATAATTATACAGGTCATGTTTTTATAAATAGTGTTGGGTGCTTATACGAACTCGACCCAGTTGCACACACAACGATACAACTGGTTTCTTTTGATAACGTAGCTATAGATGACCACTTAACGTCTGATATAGACCCTATTCGTCATTTAATGGTGTATGTTGGTTGTGCCGGATGTAGCGGCAGCCCTAGTGGTATTGTTACTACAGATATTACTCCAGGCAGTGCTCATACTCACACCAATCTAACCTCTTCCATGACCGGTTGCACCGCTATTGGCGGTCAAAGTTATAATGGTATTGCCTATGACCCGGTAACTACTCTCATGGTTGTGTTGCTTACTGACGTTTCGCACATGTATTACGTAAACGTAAGTGCGAATGCGGTACTGACACAACAAGGTTCAATTGCAGCTAAAAGCTGTGTCGAGATTACTGGTTTTACCGGCGGACCAACTAGTGCAGGTCTTTCAGGTAATTATAACGGTCTTTTTAAGCGCTGGTCTTATGCGGCATTTTGCGACTGTTTTGTTTATGTAGGAGACTTTAATCAGGATAGTTTTATCTTCCGGCTACCAAGACTTCCTGTTGACCAGCAACAGTTCGTGGCATCTTCGGCTAGTCCGCAAGTGTTCCGCGCACTTGGCCTAAACGTGGCTTGCGACCTGACAGATGGCTGTGATGGCACGTTCGATGGTTTCAAATCGAACGACCTACCCGCCAATCCGCCGGTATTAGATAACGCTGTCGCAGGAACCGTAGGAGCCATCAAGTTTACGGTACCAGCGCAAGGCGGACCAAATGACGCAGGGTCTATTCGTTACAATTTTAATCCTATCGGTGCAACTACAAACCAGTTCGGAACCGGCGGAGAGTTCTGGGTAAAGTATCGCGTCCGTTGGGATAATTGGGGAACGTGGGCCGTCACCGCTGGACAGAGCGCAGCGGGGCCAAAGTTCGATATAACCGGTGCTGGACAGTCAGCAAGCGATGTTAGCCTAGAAGTAGGTTCCTGCACCATTCTTGAACAGACCACGCAGGATGTTGCAGGACGTAAGTTTATTCAGATGTACACTTCTTGCGGAAATTTTATCAGCTACGAGGCTCCCGCTGTTGGTTCTACATTTGACCTTGAACCCGGTTTGAACGGGCAGTGCCTATACCAATCCACACAAACTGACTGTTACAAATATCTAAATAACCTAAACACATGGGTTGACATTGTAAAACATGTCAAAATTAACGAAATGTCTGGTCCTGGTAAAGGAACATCGAAGATTGAGCTATGGGCAGCACCGGACGGCCAACCACTGCAAACCTTGGTTAGTGTTTCTGACGCAGGAATATATCCAGATAATACCGGCTCCGACCCGCATAGTTCGCTATTGTACGGTAAGGTCTGGCTACTTCCCTACATCTCGAATCGCGACAACACGGTCAACGACGGCTTCGTGACGCACGTCTGGTACGACAAGCTTGAACTCTCGCGGGGCTGTATTACCGTTCCCGGACCGCTCATCTCCGTGCAAGGTATTTGCCCGGCGACGCTCATCAAGGCGACAGACGTAGATAGCACGCACGTCACCGTGACTTGGCAACATAACGACCTTTATGGGCTAGACACCTATATAGTGGAGCGTTGTCCCGGTGTAATTAACGATTGTGGCAAGAACCCGGCAGCGAACTTTACGCAAATTGCTATTACTGATACCGCGAATCACATTTGCACCAACCTTTTGGCCTGTAGCTTTACGGATTCGACTGTAACAACCGGTCACACTTATAGTTACCGCGTTCGTCCTGTGCGGCTTATCTATGGCATTACTTATAAAGGACCATACACCGGCGGATTGTGCTACCTTGGTGCTACTGGAACTTGCGACCCCACAACTACAACACCATAAGGAGAAACATGAAAAAGATATTACTTATTGTCGGATTTTTAATTTTAGCGGGTTTTGCTTCTTATAAATACGCATATGGTCAAGGTCCGAATCCGGTTCCCTTACAGCTAACTTTATCAGGGGTTCATACTCAGTGTGTTCCTAATGCGGCTACTACTCCCGCTCATTTAGATGTTTGCGGAGCAGGAGATGGAATATTTCTTGCTAATAATGGCGGTGCTTTTGTACAAGTAGCAACTGTTACGGTAACTGCTCAAGGAGTAACACAAATTACTATTTGTAACGCTGCCGGTGCATCTTGTGGTGCTGCTCAAACCGGAGCAGTTAGTATAAATATCCCTAAGTCAGTCGTGGTAACTGCGCCCGCTACTACGACCGTAACTCCTACTGCGACACTACAATAATGGTACCAGATACATTCATCAAAGAGATATTTAACGAAGAGAACGGTAAAACCAGCTTTGCTCGAATAGGCAGTTTCCTTTCTCTTCTTGCGGGCGTGGGATGGGTATCATACTTAGTGTATAAAAACCACGTTCTTCCTGACCTGAGTGGTATCTCTTTATTTATAGGAGTGCCTTATGGTACTAATAAGTTCACTAATTTTATCGGCCAGTTTACAGGCAAAGGACAATAAATACTTGTCCGGTTTCCGGACTTTAAAGGAGTACTTCCGTGGCAAACAGCTATAACAGCAACCCTCTAATTTTCGATACCGATACAACACAGGGTTGGCGTTCATTACAAACTCTTAATACCGGAAACCTACCTACGACCGCACAACAACTTTCTGGAGCCGTAACTAGACAGTGGGGTGTTCGAGTCACTAAGATTGTTCTAGAGTCTAATGGAACTACTGTTGCAGGAGTAGTAACAGTAGCAGACCCAAATGATGGAACTATTTTATGGAATTCGGGCGTGGCAGCGGCTGCCGGGGCTACCGGTACCATACTAACACGAGAAGATTTTGCTGACCACTTTCCCGCTTGGAGAGATTTTAAGATAACAGGCTTAACCGCGACTGTTACAAAAGTATACATATGGTATAGAAGTTAAAGGACTTATATGGCTAAAGATAGAGTATCAGAAGTAATGGGTGGAAAGAAATCCAGCAAGAAACCGGCCAAGAAAAAGGGCGGGAAGAAAACCAAAGGTATGCATGTACGAAAAGCCACTAGCGGTGGTTACATTGCCAAGCATGACGCACCCGAACCCGGTGCGGAGCAGGAAGAACACGCCCTTCCAGACATGGCCGCCCTTCAAGAACACATGGCTCAGAATCTACAAGGCGAAGAAGAACCCGGTGGCGGCATGCCCGCACCCGCCCAAGCGATGGCTTAATGTCTAGGTTTAAAGCTGCCCGCCATGTTCTTGGCGGTAAATCTCGCAAGAAAATTCGTTCAGTTCGTGGTCGCCGAAAGATTAAGAAAACTGTGGATGAGTGGAAAGCGGGAACTCTGCATAGCGGGTCTAAGACAGGTCCTGTAGTTAAGTCACAGAAGCAAGCGGTCGCAATTTCGCTCTCGCAAGGTCGCAAGCACGTAAGGAAGGGTAGTCCGGAAAATGAACACAATAGAACCAGCACCTCCGAAACAGGGGTGTAAGCCAGTAAATGGAAGCTGTCCGGTTTTGGAAACCGGTGTCGCAAGACTTTAGAGGTTCGAGTCCTCTCACCCCTACCATCTTTGCTCTGGAGAACCGGCAGTTCAAGCAAGCCTCATAAACTCGCCTCCGTGGGTTCGACTCCCACCCGAGCAACCATCTTAAAGGCAGAAAATGGAATATGTAGAGTTTTCAGATGACGAACTATACGAAAAAATGGCGGACGTTAGACAGAAGTTTCCTCCTAAAGATACCGCTGAATTTGAAAACTACAAAAAGCTATTACCTCTGACCGACTTAGGAAAAGAAGTCCGCCGTAGGGCGGAGACAGATTTATTCTTTTTTGCTAAGTATTTTATAGGTTATGACAATCAGAAAAATGACATGATTGTTGACCATGTTCACCGCCGGTTGTGTGAACTGTTCGTAAAAAAAGATAAATCAAAAGATATTAAAAGTCAGGACACCCGCAAGGAAAGACTTGTTCTTTATCCTCGCGGAAGCTTAAAAAGTACCATAGATGTCATAGACGCGGCCCAATGGATTCTGAATTTTCCTAATATCCGAATCCTGTTCCTGACTGCTGCCGATGACCTAGCTGTTGGTTTCGTAGACCAGTTAAAGAACTTTTTTATTATCAGAATGGATTCTCCGAGTTTTATGAATCTGTTCTTTCCCGAGTTTTGTATACCGGATACTAAAACCGCACTAGGGAGCGCGTTTACTTTTAACTGTCCTAAGCGCACTATCTTTGACGATAAAGATTCTACAGTCAGAGCACTGTCCGTTCTTTCGACCGGTTCGGGTTTTCACTTTGACGTAATGAAAGCTGACGACGCGGTATCTGACCGTAATTCTGAAAACGAAGAACAGTGCATCAAAGTAACTAAAAAGATTAATCTAGCTCGCAAGATGCTGATGGCTTGGGGTTTTTTCGACCGTATCGGAACCCGGTATCACGAAATAGACAACTACGGACAGACACTTGAAAAAGAACTTATTGGCGAAGTCGAACGCCATAGCGGACCTTGTTGGGAACAGATAGACGTAAAATCGTCCGGTTTGCGGATTTTAATTGGCCGCGCTATTGTTCTGAAACCCGGCAACGAAAATAAGACTTATGGTGATGCAGGCGAAGAAGGCTGTAATCTTCTGTTTCCTGAATACATGAGTTTTAGTTGGCTGATGAATGAACTCCATAAAGACGAGTTTATTTTTGAAGGCCAGTTAAACCAGAATCCCCGCCCTAAAAGCCACATTACTTTTGACCGGCCTTTACTTCTAAGTCATACAGTTCCTTTTAAAGAACTTCCGGTAAACGGACCAATTGCTATAACCTGGGATTTTGCTTTCAGTCAGAAAAAAGACCGGGACTATAGTACAGCAGCAGTTGGTATTTGGAACGACAAAGGCCAGCTTTTCATTTTAGATTTAGTCCGGGCTAAATTTAATCACACTACCTTAGCAAAAGCCATAGTTGATTTAGCAGCACACTGGCATCCTATGATTATAGGAATTGAGGATGCTGCGGGTTCTAGATTCCTCGAACCTACTATTATTAATGAAGCTCGTAATCGCGGAATGGCAGATGTACTAGCTATCTGTAGTAAGATAGACTGGTTTCCGCCGGAACAACAGAAAGATGCTAAGAAATCGCGTATGGCAGCCCTTCATCCTTGGCTGGTTAACAACATGCTTTATTTCGCTGCCCATCTTCCGTATCTGGAAATTCTTTACAGCGAGTTTGAGAAGTGCTTAGTCAGTCATCATCACGACGATATACCAGACGTGATTTCTCAGCTTCCTCGTTACGCACCTCGCATGAATAATATGATTGCTAAGAATGAAGTCGTGACGATGACGCGCGAGGAAGCCGCGTTTAATTTAATGTTTAATGAAGGAACCGACCCATATGGCCGAATTGGTCTGGGTTTTGTACCTCAACCTTTAACACCCAGTATTACAGATGTAGGACCAGAAGCGCAAACACCTCATGGAGACCTAGCACCATTACTCGGGGCCGGGTTATGTGGATAATATGGAAGATAAAAGAAATCGACTCACTACAAAAGCTGTGGTCTATGACGATTTAGATACAGACGAAATAGAGATTAAAATAGTATTGAAAGAAGGAAAAACCTCTAAGGATTGTAGTCCATTTGTAATGGAGAGAGTGTTACTCAATCATATGTTTCGCAGTTGGCCAACTTGGTGGGAATATTGGATGAAACCAGGAAGTACACTAGGATAATATGGAACATGAAACGCCAGACAGTTTTATTGTGAACCCCCCAGTAGGAAACTCGAACTTAGAGTTCAGAGCGGAGTGCATAAAGTATGTGGAGCCGTACGTACGAGAAAACGGTATCCCACTCGACTGGAATAAATTTAATGCATTAGTTTTCGACGGTTCTTTAGAAGGAATTGTTTCAGGAGACCCTGAAGTAATAGAAAAATCTTTACATAAGATGAAAGAATAGTCTTTAAAATATATTTGGTTACTAACATTGTTAATGGCAAAGTCTATGTTGGCAAAACAGGTCAGACCATAGATGCTAGATGGAAAGAACATCTTAAATTGGCCAGACTAAACTATCCTTCTTACTTTTACAGAGCAATGAGAAAATATGGACCGGATATGTTTAAGGTAAGAGAAATAGATTGTGTAGAGACCAACGAACTTGCTAACGTACGAGAAACTTACTGGATAACTCAAGTCTTCAAATCCCACTGTTCGGAAAACGGATATAATTCAACACTTGGTGGAGAGGGAGTTATAAGAAACGAAGAGTCAGAAAGAAAAAGAATAGATGCCCTACAAGGTAGAAAAGTTTCTGAGGAAACTAGAAGAAAAATTAGCGTTGCAAATTCAGGGAGAAAATTTTCTGATGAACACAGAAAGAAATTAAGTGATGCAAAATTAGGGGACAAACACCCTCTTTTTGGTAAGCATCATTCAGAAGAAACTCGTAAGAAGATGAGTAAAACTCACCTACGACGACAAGAGTTATAGTAAAATTCAAGGAGTAATAATATGAAAGTTGTTGCTGGAAAAGGTACGAAAGTAGACCCTAAGAAACCAAATCGGGCATGGGAAAATGAATCCTACGAGTTGGTTGAAAATGTAAACCAAGGTCCGGCTGGTGCTCGCAAAGGTAAAGTTATGGGTGGGCATAATCAGACCTCCGATAACATGGCTGAAAAGAACCAGTTAATCGGAATAGACGGTGCTAAACAAGACCCGTATCGCGCCGAAGGTTCTGACTGGCCTGACGGCAAAACTAGCGCTGACGCCGACCACGGTCAAGGTGGGGGGGCTACGTATGAAAACCCCAATGGCGGCGGCAAGAACGAGTTAGTTATCGATTCCGAGAATCAATGCGGGCCGCGTCACGTCGAAGATGATGGTTCTGGAGAACACGGTGCTGGTACACCCGTACCCGGCAATCGCGCTGCCCGAGTTGCATCGAACTTTCCTATTGACTGGAATGATGGCGAAAGCCGTTCAGATGGCGGAGAAATAAGCATCTGGCAATCTGTTGACCTACAAACCGGTCATATCGTTGGTGGCGAACAAACCAGAGTTATGGATGTTCCTGATTTCAACGTTCACATACCGTCGGCTAAATCTGCCGGTTCTAAATCAGGCCGAGTAGCACGCGACCTAAAGTAATAGTCCGGAAACTGAACACTTAGAAGGGGCGGAGACAGCACAGAATGTTACTGGATAAACCGAGCGTAGACACCCACGCCCCTATTCTTTTGGACGAAGCCAAACAGGTAATGTCTACAGGAGTTTGGGGGGACGATGCCGCCCTCAAGCTTGTAATTAAAGATGCTATTACTGCCGAGAACTTCGAACAAACTAAGCAATGGGTAGCTCTTTGGCCGACTGCTACTATTCTTTACCAATCACCTTTTACTGCCCGTTATTGGGAAGGTACTCAGGTAGAAAAAGCCAACATTCCATTTTTTACGGTTGCTACTGCCGTAAACTCGTTATCTCCTAAAATCTTGAACGGTCTTTTCTACGAAGACCCCCCGTTTATGATTCGTAAACGGCCAGGAACTACAGAAAATGCTACCCGAGCAGTAGGAGCTATTCTAGCATACCAACTCGAAGACATTGGTTTCAAAGAGACTCTTCGTCTCGGAGTTACTAATGCTATCCTATTTGGAACGGCTATATGGAAGTGGGGTTGGGAAACGTATACGGAAGAACGTACTGTCTACAAACGTAAAACTCCTCCAGTAACTATTCCAAATGCTCCTGGTTTAGAAGACATACAAATTCACCCGGTCGATGAGGAAATCGAAGAAGAAGTAATCGAAGAGTATATCGACCGGCCTACTTTCGAACACATAGTAAATCTCCGCCACGTTCTGCCCGACCCCGGTCTTAATTTACCGGATATTAGAAAAGGTAAGTACGTAATCCACCGGATGTATCCGACTTGGAATGACTTAGACAAGTTACGCGACCGTCCTGGATTTAACATACCGTCTCGTGAGAAACTGCTTGAATTATTCTTTGCTCCTAAAGAAGTAGCCGAAGCTAACGCGGCGGAACTATCGGTTCAGAATCCACTATATGATTTAAGAGCAGCACCTCGTTACGAAGTCACTACAGAAGACCCTTTTGCTCAACCACTAGAGTTACTAGAGCGTTGGGATAAAGACCGGTATATAGTAGTACTTAATAAAAAACTCGTAATTTGTAGTGACGAAAACCCATACGGAGTGATTCCATTCCTATCCGTCAACTGGTGGGATGTACCAGAAGCTTTTTGGGGTATGGGTCTTGCGAAAACCATCGGTTCTGAGCAGAGACTCCAGCAAGGTATCACAAATGCTTGGCTAGATAACGTAGCGCTAAATCTTAATGGCGTCTACGTTCGTGTTATGGGTAAGGGCGTACCTACCCAAAGTATTCGCGTATCTCCGGGTAAAATCGTTAATGTTGATAACAAAGACGACTTCAAACCGCTGGATAGACTTCCTGCCGTGCCGGAAGCTGGCGCAGCCTTATCTATATCGCAAGCTAGAGCGGAGCAGGTGTCAGGAGCCAATGAGCCGGTTGTACAGGGCAGTATGGGCGGACCAAAGACAAGCATGGGACGCACTGCTACTGGCGCAAATCTTATTGCCGGTGGTTCGGACTCTCGAATCCAGGATTTTGTAGAGAAAATAGCCAATCAAGTTTTTATACCGTTTTTGTACCAAGCCCATATTCTTAATTGTGGATTATTACCCTTATCCACAGTCCGCCATATTCTTAACGACGAACTCGAACATGAGTACGTAAAAGAGAAACAAGGCGACATACTAGATATCATTAATGCACGAGTTAAGTTCTCTATTGGTGCGGGTGCGCGTTTAGCTGCCCGTCGCAATATGGCCCAGTCCTTACCTTTGATTATGCAGTATCTAGCCAATCCCGAAGTAGTCCAGTCTTTGGCCGTCGAAGGTAAGAAAGTAGACCATGACGAGTTAATGGCGATGGTTTGGGAAGTTTCAGATTGGAGAAACTTCAGAGACGTAATCAAGCCTATGGATAAACAAGACATGCAGAGATGGCAGTTAATGCAACCGGGAGCCAAGGCTCAAGTACAACTCCAAGGTAAAGCCCAATTACAACAACAGAAATTTGAACAAGAACAACAACTCCGGGAAGATGATAACTTCGGACGTGCTGGCCGTGAAATTCTACGGTCGGCCATAGAAAAGGCTGGAGAACCAGACGCGATAACCGGGGTTCCGGGTGGCGTCGGGTTCGGAAGTAACACATAATGAAAAGAATAATTGAAATAGTTAATGAACATGATGCATTCGAATATTGTATAGATGGTTCTGGTCCTAAAATAGAAATTACAGAAGATACAACGGTTGTTTCGAATTCAGACCCGACACGTCCTATAAAAATAACAACCTTGCATAAATATCGTATACCAGAAGGTTACAAAGTTAGTATGTTTGAAATAGCGAAAACCGAAGTATATAAGTAAAGTCCGGAAACTGAACGCGAAAGGTTCAAGAGATGCAATCAGAAGTAGCTTACAACCGTATTGAAAAAATGCGTGGGGAGGAACTAACCCCCGAAGAAAAATATGAGATAGACCAGTATTTTCGTGGTCGAGCGTTATCTCAAATAACCGTTACTGAAGGATACCAAGAAATTTTAAGTATGCTTCAAAGCTACGTAGTAGACGCGGTTGAAAAACTCGTAGCGGTGGACCCGGCTGAAACCACAGAAGTACTGGCTTTTCACGCGGTAGCTTATGCAGCCAGTAAAATACACTCGAAGTTTCAACAAGATGTAAATGCGGCGGTTGATGCATCAAGAACAACCCCGTCAGCTATTAAACAGTTTGCAAAAGCGGCCCCGGTACCCGCAGGAAGTTTGTAACCGGAAATCCCGTAGTCGTTTCGGATTAAACGATACAAGGAGAATGATATGAGTGAACCACTCGCAGTAAATAGAACGCCCGTAGACCCGTTTAGTTTTGAAGACCCTCGATTTGCAGGGGTCGATACAGCAGTGCGCAGAGAAGATTTACCGGTCGCAGACGATGACGGTTGGGAAGACCCTGGATTTCAAGCTACACAACGGGTTCCAGCTAGTAACCAATTTTTTAAAGACCTAAGCGATATCGCAGACGAGACTCCTGAAGTACAGGAAGTTCTCGATGCCGAAGTACTAGCAGCTACTCCTCCGCCTCCCGCTCCAGCGGTTGCCACAGTTGTAGTACCCGACCAACCTGAAGTTATCGAATATGACGATGGTTCCTCAGTCACCATAGAAAAGACAGCCAAGGGATGGAGCGCTACTTTAGATAGTAATACATCTAGTGGCGTAGAAATCTTCCGTGGTAAAACCAAAGACGAAATGTGGCGTAATCTAGCGGCAGGCAAAATTAACGCTACCCGTAAGATTAATTCACTGAATCGTCAGATTAAGTTGGGTCAACCCGAGGTTTCTCAGACTCAACCTGCCGCACCAAAAGTCCGGGAACTGACCGCCGACGAAGTGTTCGAGCTTAAAACTCAACTTCAGAATAACCCCGACCTAGCATTCCAAAGTTGGTTCCAAAAGAAAACCGGTAAAACTGTGGAACAACTAACCACTCTAGCTGAAAAAGGCGAAGAGGCTAACGAGAATCTTCGTCAGGAATATGAAGCTAAATCGTTTAGAGCTGAATATCCTGAATATTTTAATACTGACGAAAACTATCAGTCACTTCTAGCTTGGCTCAGAAAACACAAAAACCTAGATAAAGATATTTTACAGTTTAACGCAAAGAATTTAGGAGAAGCTTTTGAAGACCTATCCTCTGACGGATTGTTAGATGAAGCTCCGAAAGTAGCTCCAGTAAGACGAGCATCTGCACCACAACCTACCCCAGTAGCCGCTACCCCAGTTCCTGATGTTGTGCCTGCACCCGCTCCAGCGCCTGCTCCCGACCCACGGATTGTGGGAACGACAAAGCGGCGAGTACGTGGTAATTTCGGTATACCTCAGAGCGCTATTACCAACGCTCAACCGGTCGCTGAAACCGCACCTACAGACGAAGAGTTGGATAATCTTTCTAACGATGAAATCAACCAGTTATTCTCTGGTGTTCGACGTTTAAGAGCACAATCCGCTCGGCGCTAAGAACTAAACGACTCTAAAGAGAAATCTATGAGTTATTCTCCCGCGAGTATTCAGACTTCCGGTGCGCTTCCTAACTTGGTTGCGATTTACTACGAACGTCAGAGTATTCCTAACCTGAAGGCCCAAACACCCTTCTTATCCATGACTATTTAAGCTGCTTGGTCATGCAAACCGAAGTGGTAGATATTGAAGCAGAAACCACTTCCGCTACGGTCAGGAAATCAGATTCAATTTTTCACCTATGCTCTATTGGCGGCTAATACCAACCAAGCGGCAGAAGGTACTGTTGGGTCTCCAATTTCCGAAAGCTCCACTAAAATCATAGCGACAATTGGTCAGTTGAAATCATCGGCTGACTTTAAATTTGGCTATATCCGTTAACCCCTTATTAGCATCTAATATAAGAAGAGACGGAGGTAAGATTCCAATGGCTATTATAAGTAAAACGAAATGGGCATACGTCGCCGCAATGGTGGACGGAGAAGGTCACATTTCCATAGCAGGGACCAAATCAGGGCAAGGCTATAAAGGCAAACCCTATTGGTTAATAGATTGTAAGATTGGTATTTCAAACACTTCTGTGGAACTAATGAAGTGGCTAAAAGAGAATTTTGGCGGCGAATATCATGACGGTGGACAAGGTTCTAGAAGAATTTGTTATAGATGGAACCTTCAAAACTACAAACAAATGGAAAAATTTGTTCTTGCAATCCTGCCTTATATGGTTATTAAGAGAAAACAGGCACTTTTAGCTCTTGAGTTTTTTCGTATGTTTGGGCAGAAAAACCCGGCTAAACGATTAGAACTAGCTAGAAGATGCCAAGCTCTTAATAGAGGAATAACCCCAGAGACTAATACGCCAAACCCGGTTTTAGAACCGGTGAAGATAGAGTCCGAACTTACTAGTGATAGTAAGAGTGCAGCAGTAGTGATACTGCCAGATAACGTCGATTTTAAAGTACGCTATCTTACCGCAGAAAACTCGGTAGCCTAAACACATTTGACGCTGACTTTATTAACAGTTCCGACCTAGCTATGGACGTAGCGATTGACGACCCGTCGTTACTTCAGAACCTAGCAACCGAACTAAATTATCGCCTTGCTCTTACCCTCAACTCGCTCGTTCAGCTTACCTCTGACAGCGCGGTTGGTGTTGATGGCACGGTTAACATCCAGTTAGCAAACGGTTCATACCTTACTGCTAACAACCTCCGTACCGCTACTCAGCAATTGGCTGGCGTAAATGCCCGTCCACTTACTAAGGACGGTTACTGGGGCGGAATTATCCATCCGTTCGTTGTACACGACGTGCTAAACGACACGTCCGTCAATGGATTGACTGACATCCTAAAGCGCAACGGTGATTCAGCACAAAAACTATTTGCGCCCCTGTCAAACGAGGAAGTTATCGAGTTCGCTGGCTGCCGTTTCAAACAGACCACGACCGCACCTTCCGTAACCATCTCCAGCAACACGTACTACAATACGTATATTTATGCTGATGATGCCCTCTTTAGTGTCTTCCTTGGAAAAAATCCTGAGTCCGGTGAAAAGAACTACCGACTTATGATACAAGAAGCTCCTAGCCAGGGTTCAGTGAGCGACCCCGCACGACAGATAGGAGGTTGGGTTTCGTACAATGTTAAGTATACCAACACTCTTCGTCCCGGTTCCACTATGGTTCTTCGACGCCTACAATCGGAAACTTCGAGTTCGTAGGAGTAACCTTTTCCACTTAGTTAGCATCTAATTAAGTGCGGTTCAGTGCAGAGAAATCTGCGCTCCACTCTGGTCCCAGAGTAATGGGCAACTGGAAACGGGGGTGCCTCGAACACCCCCTATCCAACTCTTTCGAGGAGAGAAAATGAAGTTTATTATTTATATTGTAAGAAACAAAATTAACAATAAGGTTTACGTTGGCAAAACATCTCAAAAACTCCGTCGCAGATGGTCCCATCATATCTCCCATGCTCCCGGCGACCCGTATTACTTCCACAGAGCTATTTGTAAGTATGGCTCAGAGAACTTTGAAATATCTGAAATTGACTGCGCCGAAGAACTAACAACTGCAAATCAGCTAGAACAACAATATATACAAGAGTTTAAATCTTATAACCCCGAGTTTGGTTATAACAGTACGTTTGGCGGGGACGGGGTGCCTTGTACTCCCGAAGCAAAAGAAAAACACCGTCAATCAATGATTGGCAAACCCAAATCTATAGAATCTCGGCAAAAACAAAGTATTTCCGTAACAGGTGTAAACAACCCTCGTTATGGCTGTCCGGTTTCGGAAGAAACCCGTTTAAAGAGAAGTCTAAAATTAGCAGGCAGACCGAGACCTAAAGAAGTTATAGACAGAATCACATTAGCCAAGTTTCTTAAAACAGTAGCTTGGGGTTAAGATGTATAAATGCTTTGTTCTACACAGCATGAGTTCTCTTCTCCAACGAGCATATTGGAGAAGTATAAACGAGTTTTTTGAAGTACAACCGCATCATTTAGCGTTTAAAGAACATAGAATTAGCGAATTTGGAAACTGCCAGAGATGTGGCTGGCGTCCTAAAGTAAAGGAGTAACATGACTTAGTAACCAATGGAGGTTTCTATGTCACGGTCATATCGTCGGCCTGCTAGCGCAATTACTACGTGTAATAGTGCGAAACAGGATAAGATTTTAGCTCATCGTGGAGTACGTCGGGCGCAAAACCATGCTCTACGTACCTGTCAAGATTGGGACGAGTTGTTAATTCCCCATAAATACGAGTGTTCTTGGAACGAAACGTATTGTTGGGGTCGAGACGGAAAACAAAGATTATATTTTCTATCTGATTTTGAATACCTATGGGTTCACCCAATCACAGGAATAATTGAACCGTTACATGAAAATGGAGCGGAAATGTTTGCAGCACTAAAAAGAAAATAGCAAAAAGCATATCAGAAGGATAATTAGAAATGGCGCATCCTAAAGAACATCTAGTATACGACTCCAGAGGGGTTGTTACTTACAATACAGAGACTAACGGCCAGTTGACATTGGGGCATTTGTCCCCGGAAGTTTTACGCGACCTAGCCCGCAATGAAGCCGCCAGTCATGAATGGCGGAAAGCTGCTGTCGAGTTGCTGCTGGAAAAACAACACCCGCACGCTAACCATCCTGAGTTGCGCGAACTAGTGTTTCAGATTAAAGCTGAAAAAGAAGCTCGGGTTGAAGTCGAAGCTTTGGCTGCCGAAGCCAAGCATGAAGAACCATTTGCTAATGACCAGACTGCGGAAGCTTTGGTTGACGAGTTTATAAACCAGCCAGAAGCTCGGGCCGAGTTAGTGAAGGAAGAAGCGGTTCCAATTGAGGAGCACCCGTTTTTTAAACAAAGTCCGGTTTCCGGACAATGTGAAGCTCAAGATATCGAATCCTTGGAAAAACTCGCAATAGAATAATGGACGGTCAGAAACATCTGCTTGTTCTAGCTGTCCGCCACGGCCAGACAATCCTTAACGCTAAAGATGCTTTCAGGGGACCGATAGATGCGCCTTTGGACGCACAGGGTTTTAGAGATGCTAACGAAGTAGCTCACTATCTAGAATCAGAACCAGTTTCCGCTATATTCCATTCTGATAAAAAAAGAACTCGCGCTACTGCCGAAACTATCGCCCGTCTAAAAAAAATGGAAGTTTACCCAAACCCGAATTTAGCGGCTTGGAATGTAGGGGACCTTGGCGGTCAACCTAAAGATGAAGAGAATACTGAGTTAGTACACTGGCATGTAGAACACCCAGATGTACCGCTTCCTGGTGGCGAATCGTTAAATCAGTTTAAAGCTCGTATCCACCCGCTAATTATAGATGCTACAGACCTAGCGATGAAAACCGGTTTACCGGTAGTACTAGTAGTACACTCCAGCGTAATACATGAAATCGGCAATATGATTGGCGGCCATCACGAATACACCCTTGTCGAACCCGGTGGCGTAGCGGCTATTTATATACAAGATGGTAAACTCGACGCCTGTCCTATATTCAAGGCAAGACCTGAAAGCAAGTCCCGCCGTCGCGCCGATATAATGACTTAGTTGTAAAACCTCTCAAGTTCTTACCCGTTAAAAGGTACCGTTTTTCAAATCTAATTAAAGGATAAACTCGTGTCAAATTCTGATACCATCTTTGCATTACAGGGACTAGGCGTTGCTACTCCCCCTCGAAATCAGCTAGCTACCCTGACTGCTTTAGGTACTGGCGAAACTCTACTTACTATGGGTTCTGATGCCGGTACTAACGTAACCGCGTTTCTTCCGTTTCCCGGACAGTCGGATATAGTGGGGTCTTCTAGTCCCGCAGACGTTAATGCTAACGCCGCGATTCTTCTAGATAATACGGGCGGAAAAACATCGTCTAATCGTGGAGCTAGTCGTCCATATTTTAATACACTAAGTTTTGACGGTCGAGCCTTTCGAGTACGAGTGCAGGGTCGTTTTGTTTCCAGTGCGGCTGCTAATACCTTAACTCTAAAGTTTTATCAAAACACTAAAGCTGCTGGTCCGGTCACTGCTGGCGCAGGTTTATTTGCTACAGTAGCTATCGGCGCTGCCGCTTTAGGTTCTGTCAGTGGAAACTTCATCGCAGAAGCCGCTGGTGAATGGGATTCCGTTAGCGCCAAGATGCAGGGAGCAGAAGCTTGGGGAGCTGCCGCCGGATTCTACGCTGCTAGGGCTGTAGGTCAGTCCACACCTTTTGCGGTGGCTGCCCCTCTTAGTAACTCCCTTATGTTCATTTCTGCTACCTTCGGCGCGGGCGCTGCTAACGCAATCACACCCGTCGAGATAAGTTTTGAGGATATTTAAAATCACAAATTTTGCGCGAAAGGCAAAACGATGCATGAAGTATTACCCGTTCCAACAGAAGTGTTGGACCAACGCAACACCCGTCTTCATTGGAAGGAATGTTGCAGTTGTTTTAATGTAAAACCATTCGGCCAGTTTAGAACTGATTCCAGCTTCCGTGAGGGAGTAAGGGACCAGTGCTACGAATGCGAGTCTACCCCTCGATTATCCACAATTGAACACACTCACAGGCTTCGGGAGAACACGTACTCTTCTGAAGCCGTGCGTGCTCAAAGATGGGGTAAGGACCAACTCGACTGTATAGACGAAGAAGCCCGTCAAGGTAGATATAGGTATTCGTCTGAAATATACGGGTTTTTGAAAGATGAAATTCCTAGTCTATACTTTACAGATGGCAATTTTATCGGCGATGTGTCCATTTACCGGACATATGGCTGCCCGCAACCGCAACTAGAAGGTAGAACATTCCAGTACCTTTTTTACATGCCTTTAGGCTGGATGCGTGAATACTCTATTTACGAGTTTGACCATAGGGATGTACCGGTCAGGGAAAAAGAGCGAGGTTGGAGAACCGTTTTATTGCGGTTTATAAAAACCCGATTACTGAGTGAATCACGAGTTAATAATACTTTTGGAGAACCTTACGGACCCGGTTCTATACACTACCAGAGACAACTTTGGCGGTGGAGAAACAATAAGTCCGATTAAATCCCGCGCCATTCGGATTAATGGCAGGAGAATGAACATGTTTGAAAATGAAGAATCAGAAGTAAAGGGAGTACTAGGCGGAAAACCCGCGCCTAAGAACTCCAAAGTAGAAATGTCTTTAGGCGAACTCGAAGGTCTGATTAGTAAGATTACCGAACAGTCGGATAAGAAACTGGAAGTTTTCGCCAAGATGCTTTCAGAAGCTTTACTTGAGTCGCGGAAACCTTACGTTTCTGAAGCTCAGAAGCAAAACGAATCGAGCATGCGCGAGTCCATGAAGACTCAGCGTGAACGGATTATGGCGGATATTCGCGCCAGCCAGGACGTTTGCCCGCATCTTCAAGGTTCTAATGCTCTTAGTGAGATGTCTGGTCAGTTAACTTCGATTATTCATCACAGGTTGGATACCGGTCAAGTTATAGGTATTTGTACTAACTGCCAGCGTTTGTTTAGACCCGGCGACCCGGATTATCTACAGCAGATGAAGCGTAAGAGTGGAAACAAGATTTCCTCTGCTGGAGTCCGGTTTTTCCTTGACCCCCGAGCAGTAGCCGCAGCGGGTATCTAAAGTCCGGAAACTGAACAATGTTTAAAATATATCTGGTTCATAATCTGGTTAACGGTAAAGTTTATATAGGTAAGACTTCTCTAACTATTGCCGAACGTTGGGCAGAACATTTAAAAAGAGTGAAGAATGGTTCGAGTTTTTACTTCCACAACGCTATCCGAAAACATGGGCCAGATATGTTTAAACTTAGAGAAATCGACCTGTTAGAAACCGAAGATTCAGCTAACAAGCGCGAAATTTACTGGATAACGGAGATTTTTAAATCCCATTGTCCGGAAAATGGATACAATCTTACTCTCGGTGGAGATGGAGTTAGCCCCAACGAAAACACCAAAAACAAAATTCGTAACTCCAAAAAAGGTCATAAATCTTATAACTACATTCACAACATGACCGAAGAAACTCTTAGAGAGTTATTTGATAAACAAAACTTAAATATCACTCAGATATCCGAAATATTTGGTTGCGCGATTTCCACTGTTTGGTCTAGATTAAAACTTTTGGGTTTAGATACACATAAAAACACTTATACTAGAAAAAGAACGTTTCCCGGAAGAGTGCTGTCTGAAGAACATAAAACAAAATTGAGTGCGGCTTTTAAAGGCGAAAAACACCCTTTTTTTGGTAAACATCATTCTGAAGAAGCTAAACAAAAAATGCGAGTCGCTAAACTAGGAAAACATCTATCGGAAGAACATAAAAAACATATAGGTGAATCTCTATTACAGAGAGCAAATGCCGTCAACTAATACTTTACTAAGAGCTGTGAATTTAAGTTCGGCATTTTGCAACTTGAGACCGCTAACCGGAATAGGCGGGTTCATTGACGAACCGGCGTTCTCTATAGGAGATTGGTGTCGCCAATTTATTTTAGGCCCGCCGTTCTCTTGGAGATGGAATCGTACTTTTGTTCAGTTTGCTCTATCTCCTGGGGTACAAGACTATCCGCAGAATCTCCCACTATTTGGCTGGATGGAAAAAACCACTATTTTTGATAGCACAGTGAATCCGAGTGTTACTAAAGAATTAAACGTAAAGCTGAATTTAGGAGAAAGTTCCGTCATTGAATCTCCGGTAGAAGTTTCTCCTCGACTAGATGATGATAATGGAAATATAACGTTCCGTTTCATGCCGGTACCCGATAAAGCGTACACAGCGGTAGTTACCTATCAGATGGCCGCTCCTATATTTAAAAGTATTAACGATACTTGGGCACCTATTCCGGACTATCTTTCGTATCTTACTAACCAAGGATTCCTAGCTAAATCTTACGAGTTCATTAATGATGAACGTTGGGGTCCAGCTATGCAGTTATTTGTCCGTCAAGTCATAGCGGCTAATCAAGGTCTTTCAGATTCTGAGGTTAATATCTTTCTAGGCGAGAGACTCGATAGCGCTCGCCAACAGCAAAACGTACTTGGTAATAATCAATCTGCCCGACAGGGTAGAGGAGCCTTCTAATCGCTACTACTATAAATCTTCAGCAAATAATTACAAGTGCTCGCGCTTATCCTGAATTAACAGTAGTATTGGGTACAAGCGGTTGGGAACGGGAACCCGCATTAACTATCGCTAATGATGTAATGCAGCGGTTTCTAAGCAATCAACTCGACTGGAAATTTAACCGGTCGAACGTACCGCCTTTTCTGACCGTAGCTCTCCAACAAGATTACGTAATGAATGTAGTAGACCTTTCGTGGTTAGAACAAATGTGGCGGGTTGATATTAATAATAATCAAAACCCACAAGGTCCTAAACCGATTTTTGCTATGGAAGCGGTCAGAGATTTACAGCAGACGGCTTATCAGGCTACTCCTTTTAATTGTTCGTGGGTACCTAATTACTTGGCCGTCATGGGTGTATGGCAAGCTAATACACTTTATCAATCCGGATATGGACAGGCGCAAACCCCTGCTTCGCCACTTCAGCAGTTTAGAGATGTTAACGGAAACATACTTTTTATAGACAGCGGTTCACTCGGCTTAAATATTAGCAGTCCCGGCGTATCCGGTAGCGGAGGTTCTGTACCTCTACCCCCTGGAAACCCGTATGGTATTAGTGGGTCTATCCAACCATCTCTCCCGCCTAATTCGTGGGCAGCTATAAGTTCCGTGTCTATTTCCGGTAACATAGCTACATACATCGCTAATAACAATTTCATAGCCGGACAAAGCGTTACAGTTAATGGTATTCGTGGAAACGGTTCGGTTTTTAATGTTATTAACCAACCTATTACTAGTGCTACTCCTACTCAATTTCAAGTAGCTATCAATAATGGCAACATGACATTACCCTCTGTTTCTGAAACCGCTAGTGCAGGTCTAAACGTAATCGACGGCACTGTTCGTTGGACTGTTGCTAACCCTAATGGAGTAGCAATGCGAGTAGCACCTTTACCAGCGTTTTCCGGCATTACTTGGCTGTTATTTCCAGTTTATCAGCGCAAACCGCCCATACTTACTTCTCTACAACAACTGATATCCCCTATTCCGGATGAATATGGATATCTTTTTCGTCAGGGGTTTATCGCACTTTGTAAAGAGAACGCAGGGTCTAAAGACTCGCGAGATGCTTATTTAAAATGGGAAGAAATGATTATGAACGCTCTGCGGTCAGGAGACCGGGAACGCGAGCAAGCGAGTTTCTATCCGACCGAAGGTTTAGTTAGTGGTAGTAGTGGTGGTTATTACCAAGGCATACCCATCGGGCCGGGTTTCCCATATAGTCCTTATCCTTTCTAACCCTTTTATTTTCAGTAACTTACAGACAAAAATGAACCGTATAGAAAAAGAAAAACAAATAATCTCAAATCTGAAGTTTTGTATTAGTTGTGAAATTTCTAAACCCATCAATATGTTTAGTATTAATAATACTACTTGGGATAGCGTTCTCTATCAATGTAAACAATGCCGAAGAGAATATGAACGGTCAAAATGGGTGATGAGCGATAAAACTAAAAAGTTTAGACTAAACCAAGAAATGCAAGTTATGCTGGGAATGAAAACTTGTACTTGTTGCGGACAACCAAAACCTTTGAATATGTTTCATAATAACAGGGATAAATGGGATGGATTAGTAGATGCTTGTAAACCCTGTAACAGATTAAAAGTTAACAAGTGGCGCAAGGATTTTCCTGAAAAAGCTAAAAACGCAGATATCAAAAAGAACTACGGTATTACACTATCTGACAAACTTAACATGCTCGAATCTCAAGGTCGAGTTTGTGCCGCCTGTGGCACCGACCAACCCGGTGGTAAATACAACGAGTGGCATATAGACCATAATCACGCTACAGGAAAAGTAAGAGAACTTCTTTGCGCCGACTGCAATATGGCTCTCGGGGTTGTAAGAGAAAGCATCCCTCGTTTAGAAGGACTTGTCCGGTATATGAACAAACACACTCAAGCGGCGGTGGTTTATTCCTAAGACCATAAGCGGAAATTTTCAGTTCCCAGACGGCACTCCAGCCGCCAATGCTATCTTGTATCTAAAATTATCTCAAGATGCTATAGCTACGGGTATTAGTCAAATAGCCCCTCGGGTTTTAGCGATTGGTCTAAATTCTCTTGGACAAATTCCTGCTGGTACTACTATCTATGCTAATGACGAATTGACGCCTAGTGGTACGGTTTACATAGCGTCAGTCATAGCTCCGGGTGGAGGTTTAGTCTATGGACCCGAACTTCTTGCTCTTATTGGCACATCTCCCATTAATTTGAACAGTTTAATCCCAACCAATGTTGGAGGAATAGTGATTAGTTTTCCAAGTCCGGTTTTACAGAATCCATCGGCTCCGCAGACAATTACTGGTCAGTCTCTGACCTTAACTAACACTGCACCACTTTTTGTAAACAGTGCTCTTACTTTCGCCAATCTTATTTCTAATTCTCCGAGTCCTGCTCAGTCTGGAAATATTCGCCTAGCTAGTGCAGACGCTATTAGCTGGAGAAATATTGGCGGTACCGGAGACTTAAGTCTCAGTAAAAATAATTTAGACCAGTTAGTATGGCCTACTGGATTTATAATCGCTAACACCATTATTAATAGCGGCGGCATAATAAGCAATTACGCAGGTGTAAATACTGTAGCAAACGGGGTACCGAGCGAGGTAGCTGCCGTAAATCTGACTGCTCAAACTGCCGCTATTGCTACTACTACTTTATTTTTTTTAACCCCTTTATTTGTAGCTTCTGGTCAATACCGACTATCCTGGAACGCCAAGGTAACAACCGCCGCAGGCACTAGTTCTACTCTCGGCGCGTTAACTATAGTATACACAGACCCCGATGGAGTAGTACAAACCATTACGGCGGCTGCCCTGTCTCACGCAGGAGCAGTAGAAACAACGGATACCGGTAACTCGACTACTACAGTTTTACTCGGCATTCCTATACTAATGAACTGTAAGGTTAGTACTTCAATAACATATGCTTTCGCGTACGCTAGTAACGCCGCCGCAGCGATGAACTATAATCTAAATCTTCTCTTAGAGAGAATCTAATCTCGGACCCTGCCATTTTACAATTAGAAGGGTCACAGCCTAAAACGGCTGTGCGTTTCGTACCGCTATCTTTACAGAAGTTTTTTACTGGTTTATGGACCCAACGCTCTCCTTTTAATTCGCCAGACAATCGCTATAATACCCGGTTTCTTGGCGGTCGGCCAGAACTTTTGACCGACGGATTGAACGTAGAGATTACTAACTACGGTACTATAATCCGCCGTCCGGGAACTGTACAATATTCTACTGCGGTTTTATCGTCTAAAGGTCTTGCTTTTTATTCATTTCACGACTTAACCGGCGCTATCCGAGTTATGGCAGATACAGTTTTAGATGTCTCAGTTTTAACTTCTACTAGTGACACGGTTATTTTTACTAAGACGGCTGGTTCAGGTCAAACAGATTTTATAGGAGTTGGCAACACACTTTTTTTTGGTGATGGTATAGACCTTCAGGCATACCAGCCAAACAATAACCCGGCGGCAACCCGTAACTGGGGAATAGCTATTGGTTCCATGAATGATGCGGTTGGGCCAACTATTGCTGGTACTGGTACTAACGTCACAAGAACCGGGTTTGCTACTAACTGGACTAATCCAAACAATGTTACTGCTACAGATACTGTAAATTTTGCAGTAGGAACTGCAAACACTAATTACTTATTTGCTAGTAATTTCGGGTTTTCTATACCTTTTACAAGTGTTATTAATGGTATACAAGTTAGTTTTTCAGGGTTTAGAGGCTCAACAAACGCAGGTCTTCCTATAGATGTACAGTTAGTAAAAAATGGTAGCCCTGTAGGAACAATAAAAAACACAAGACTTAACCCTACCCAAAGTACTTACACTTTAGGAGGTACTTCTGATTTATGGGGCACTACTTGGTCTCCTAATGACATCAGTCAGAGTACTTGGGGGGTTTATTTTTTCATTCCCGGTTCTGCTCTTTTAAGCGCTAACATAAATAATGTTCAGGTAACTATATTCGGCACCGGCGGGCCTACCGTAGTTCTGCAAACAGGAAACGGTACTCTTGATACCTTTAACGGCGGTTGGGAATATGTAATAGCCTACGGGAATTCAGTTTCCGGACATATCTCGAATCCAACTTCAGCTTCTGCATCAACAGGTAATTTTGGTGGTCAGGGCTTTGTAAATACTTCGGGTACAGCGGTTACACTGGTTTCAGGTGCGAATTTTATACAGGGTTCTACTTGGAACGGTCGTACTATAGTTATTAACGGTACTAATTTTACCGTTTCTGCTGTTACTGGTCCAACTACTCTAACATTAACCACATCTGCCGGTACTTTGACGGACGTAACTTATTTAGTTGGTTATGCGGGCGTACAAGTAGATTTAGTAGCTAGTACCGACCCGCAAGTAAATCAGATTCACGTATATAGAACCAAAGACGGTGGTAGTGTATTCTATGAGTTGCCGACATCTCCTTACCCGAACACTACCCAAAATATTATAGATACTTCTACAGATGCCGGGCTACAGCAACTTATATTCTGGCCATTTGTTCCCACGCTTTCTAATACTCCTCCTCCTGCCGGTTTAGTACATTACGTTTATCATCTTGGGAGAATCTGGGGAGTAGTAGGTAATTTCGTTTATTACTCCGCCGGTCCTGACGTTCTACTAGGCAGCGGTAACGAATCGTTTCCACCAGCTAATAGTTTTCTGTTTCCTTCCACTGTAGTACGACTAGTACCCATATCCAGTGGTTTATTGGTTTTTACTACAGATGATACTTATATTATCCTTGGTACTAACACAGCTACTTTCTATGCTATGCCGTTTCAACTCGGATTAGGTATATTAGGTTATAACGCTTTAGATGTACAAGGTAGTAATATTTTCCTTTACACATCTGACCGTCAGTTTATACAAATGACTTCGGCGGGCATTAACCAAATAGGTTATGCTATTGGAGATACCCTCCAGGCTCAATTCGACCCAACCACCGATATCCACGTAGCTTCGTTAATTCAAGGCACTTTCGACCAAGCGGTTTTTATTGGCGATGCCGTCGGTAGTTGGTATCGTTGCAATTGGAATCAACCGCCCGAAGGCGGTCCTGCATTTAGTCCTAAAGCACTTATCACAAATGGGTTTACACATTTTCAACAAGTAGAAACATCTCCGGGTTTTCACCAACTTTTAATGTTTCAGAACTTAGGTGCTCAATCTATAGTTCTTTATCGAGACCCCAATACTTTTACCGATAACGGCACTTCTTACGGAGCTTTCCTGACTGTTGGTTCTATAGTTTTAGCTCAACCCGGCCAACTAGCCGAAGTAGTTAGCATTACTACTGAGTTACAACAACGTGGTACCCAACCCGCAGTTTCGGTACTGTTAGAAGAAATAGCAGGTAACTTTGAAGTCCTTCCAAACGGAGTACCTGACCCTCCTGGGTTAGTACCTAGTAACAGTGTTCTTGCTCAAAGATTTTATCTTACTCAATCCCAAAATACCGTAGACTGTCGTCACCTACAAATTAAACTACAATTTATTCCTGAACCGTTTAAAAACGAATTGCTTACCCTAAGTATTTGGGGAGCATTAAAATATACTGGCGGTTAAAATGCCTCTGATAAATGAACGTATCTCAAATCCGGAAAACGACCTAAACTATAACCACCCTATTCCAGTTAACCATCCGGGTCCTGTGGGCTCTGGACCTATAAACTCCCTTTCTCCTGACGGCAACCCCGCGCCAAATCGAGGGATATTTCCAATAGAAAATATGTACGACGAGCAAATCTACCGGTTTTTTCCGGCTACCCCGTATTTTGTCCGGGCCAACGTAGACGTTAATTTATCAGTACGAAATCTAGCACTCCAAGCATACGTCCGCTCTGGCGGTACTATAAACTAAGGTATTTATGAATGGCGATATTTTAGAACTAGCAAGGCTAATAAACGAGTCTGAAAGAAAGGTTTCAGATAACATCCGAAGTCTAGTAGGTGAAGTAGGAGAGTTAAGAGGTACGGTTACTACAGGTTTACAAAGTACTAACCAGCGAGTTTCAGACCTAGAAGAAATTAACGACAGAGAAGAAACCCGTCATTGGGTTAAGATTAGCGTAGTAATACCAGTAATGCTCGCTATACATAAAGCTTTAACTGCTTTAGGATTTAAGATTTAGGAGGTTAGGTAGTGGCTAGAATACCGCACAATAAAAAGTGGGCAACCAGAAAAGAAGCAAAAGCATATAAAGATAGAAGATACTACTTAAATAACTATGCTAAGATTAAAAATAAGACTTTACTTAAAACATATGGTATAACGTTAGAACAATATGAACTTTTATTAAAAAAGCAAAACAACCGTTGTGCCATATGTGATAAACCCGGAGAAGAAAGTAGACACGGAAAACTGTATGTGGACCATTGCCATACTACTAAAGTGGTCAGAGGTCTCTTATGTGACCAATGTAATTTTGCTATCGGATTACTAAAAGATAGTCCCGTCTTATTCATGAAAACTGCCAATTATTTGCTCTCAGGAGAAATAAAGTGAAAAACCACGTTTTTGTTCGGCCAGCACGGATAGAAGATAAAGAGTTGTTCGTAAACTGGACAATCGGAACTAAATATAACTTATTTGATTCAAAAGTAATTACATACCCCTCTACATATATTCGTTGCGCGTTCAATAAAAAAGGACCTATTATATTCTTGCCCGTCCAACGGCCATTAATGATGGAAGCTTTAGCTATAAATCCGGATGCTGACAAAATTGATGTAGCAGTAGCCCTAAAAGAACTAACCCAAGATACTGTCAGTCAAGCGTATGCGAATGGGTCTGGCGAGATTTATTTCCTCTGTCAAGAGGAATCTACAGAAAAGTTTGCAGAACACAACGGGTTTGAACGACTCCCGTATTCAGTATTTCGTATGAAGCTGTCTGACCTTGAGAGAAAAGATGAAAAAACCCTACCAGCTAGTGTGGAAAAGCCCGCAACCCTTGATGAAGGGTAGTTCGGCTCAAGAAGAACTAGCTAGCGAACAAGCAGCTTTTTATAAAACTTTGACTGCGGACTATGCTACACAGTTTGCTCAACAAAGTGCGATTCTTAGTTCTTTAAATACCGCTTTTCAACCTATCATAGAAGGTGGAATAGGTCAGTACGGGTTTACACCTCAAGAAGATACGTCTATTCGTACAAGTGCTTCGGATTCTATTGCTCAGAACTTCGCTAGCGCTCAAACCGCACTAAACGAAAATATAGCATCTCGTGGTGGTGGAAACACGTTCCTACCTTCCGGTGCTACTTCTCAGCTAGAAGCAGGGCTATTAAGCTCGGAGGCTTCTCAGCAAGCGTCTACTTCTAATCAAATTACTCAGGCTGGATATCAACAAGGCCGTCAGAACTTTTTGTCTGCTGCCGGTATTCTCGGCGGTGTAGCTAGCCAATATAATCCGACCGGATACGCTGGTGTAGGTAATACCGCTGGTCAGGATGCGTTTAGTTCCGCTACTACTCTTTATAACCAAGGTAATGCTTGGGAAGGTATAGTTGGCGGAATTGTTGGCGGGGCCGCAGGAGCATTCTTAGGTAATCCATCTCTAGGTGGGATTCTAGGGGGTTCGGGCGGAGGCGGTATCGGAAACACCGGCGGAAATAGTGGAGAATAAACAACATGGCCGTTAGACGTTTAGAGGCCCTTGTAGATGCGGTGTGCGACCTATTCGGAGGTATGTATCCGGGTTCGGAAGCATACAATCTTCGTAATCCTTTACTTGTGAAATCCTGGGCGCGGGCGGGTAAACATGAGATTGACGAACAAGGTCGTCGTGTGTTTTCTTCTTTTCTTAATGGCTATAAGGCTGGCTTATACGATATCGAGCTTAAAGCTCGGGGTACTTCTCGGGCGAACGTATCGCCGGACAGTCCGCTTTCTGATTTATTACTTTGCTACCAAATCGAAAATCGAGCCAGTCAGCAAAAAGTAGTGAGTTTTCTAAAACGTGCGCTAAATGATGAGTCGATTTCTATTAATACACCCGTAAGCTTTTTCGTGGAGTCTAATTAATGCCTGATGCAGCCATTGATACACAGCAAGGTCCGGACACAACAGCTTCAGTTCAACCCGAACAAACGAGTGATATGCCTGTTGGTAGTCAGTTACAAGAACCGCAACAGCCTTCTGCTATTCAGGGAAGTATTAATGCGGGTCAAACTACGGGTCCAGTTTCCGGACAATCCGCTCCTCCTGACCAGGCGTTGGTCAGTCACGTTTCTAAGTTAGCTCAACTAGGTCACGTAGCTTCTAGATTACTAGGTGAACAACAGTACCAGTATCAGGTAGACCCAAAAACCGGTAAGACCGTGGCTATTCCGGTTAAACAAAAACCCGGAGAAGTATTCAGACACATAGTAGCAGGCGCTATTCTTGGCGGAATGTCTAGTGCGGGTGAAAAACACATTGGACCCGGAATCGTCAAAGGTACTGAAGTAGTAACCGCTCGCAATGACCAGCAAGCCGCAATCGCACGTCAACAGACTCAGCAACAGTATCAAAATCAATTAGCGGCACAAAAAGAACAGAGAGAACAATCAGCTTTTAAAACAGAAGAAGATTTAAAAAGAATAGAAATGGCGCATTACAATGCCACTATTGCGGAAACCGCAACCAGAATCCAAGGTCAATCCGCCGAGTTACACCAAAAATTGGCGGATAGTGGAAAAGTAGAACTACAGTCGTGGTTAGATTCTGGGGTTAAACCTCCACATTCAAATGTGTCTGAAAGTGAAATGACTCAGTTTCTTAAAGACCATCCAGGTGCTAGTAGTAATGTACAGTGGTTTCCTTCAGGCATGAGATACGGTTTAGATAAAAACGGCAATCCTACATATGAAAACTCTTTTACGGCTATAGATTCGAACGCCAAAGTAAAAGTCACACAGGCCCAGATAGACCAGTGGAAAAAAGTGGGTGTAGATAAACATAGTGATTCTCTTTTTGACCCGCAATTTATAAAAGCGGGTCGTGAAATAGATGCGTCTACTATGCGGGCTTTACAGCGTCAGTATCAGGTACTATATAACCGGGATTTAAAAGAACAAACCGACAAATCAGATATTGCTGAAAAGAATGCTAAAACGAGCCAGTATTTGGCCGCTGCCGCTCGCGACCGAGCAGAAACTACTAAACTCGGAAAAGAAAGCAAGCAAGCCGAAGTGTTTTCAGACGCTCTTAAAGAACTAAGTTCTGAAAAAGTGAATGGAAACTGGGACGCACTATCTCCAGGTTCTAAACTTGTTTTAGGAGAGTCCGCTAATAAAATGATGGCTGATGATATTTCTGGATACAAAGCGGCTCTTGCTCAACCAGGACATGACGAAGAAGCTCAAAAGTTTTTAGCTGATTATCAGTTTTGGCAAACTCTCGCTCAAAAATCTGTGGTTCAAAAACCACCTCCTCCACCTCCAGGAGAAACTCCTGTTGACACTTCTACCCCAGAAGGCAAGGCTATAGCTAATTTTCGTGAATCTGAAAAATCAGATGTAGCGGCTAAACAAAAAGCAGAAGCGGATAAGGTACAAGCTCGGCTAGAAAGACCGGCTGAAAAACCAGTTCTTCCGGTCCTAGGACCTAGGGCGTTTCCTCTGCCTAATCCTGCCTACGATGCTACAGAAGCATATTTAGCTAAACATCCTGAACTTAGTCCGGCACAACGAGCTGCGGTACGTAAAAACGCAACTGCTGTGGTTAAAGTTCAGATACCAGGACAACCTGCCGGTCAGATACCTAGAAATCAATTAGAAGCTTTTAAGAAAGCAAATCCTAAAGCTGTTATTATAGAGTAAAATGGCGGACCAAGACCCCTACGCATCGTTCGGTGGTTCGGCGGTCAAAACAGAGGTACCTAGTGCTCCTGCGCCTACTCCACAGTTAACACCATCTGGCGACCCTTATGCGAGTTTTGGGGGTCATGCTATAAGTTCGTCTGCATCGTCAAAACCCGCCTCTGACCCATATGCAGAATTTGGGGGTAGTTATAGTCCGGGAACTGAACAATCTCCTAAGAAGTATGAAACCGGCAATCCCAATATGCCTTGGTACGAGCGGGCATGGGACTGGGCAAACACCCCATTAGTAAATCTGAATTCTGAAAATAAAGGCGGGTTTGTTGGCGGAACCGAAGACGTGGTTTCCGGTCTAACTAGCCCTCTTTCCATCGGCCTCACTGTCGCAACTCTCGGCGGTGGGGCTTTATTGCGTGGACTCGGTTTAGCCGCAGAGGAGCTTCCGGTCGCAGTACGGGGTTTGAAAGCCCTCGTAGATGCCGGTTTTACCGCACAGGGAGCCTTGCAGGCGGCCAAAGAGTCGCCTCGGGTACTAGATGCCCTAAAAGAGGGAGATTACGACACAGCGAAGCGCCTAGCGGTTCATGTGCTTGCCGGGGGTGCGGTTGCTACTTTAGGGGCTAGAGAAGCATTCCACTATGATGCTCCTATGCTAAACCCGCTACTAGAAAAAGCGGGTACTAAGTTCCGGTTTTCAGAAGAGAATCTGAAATTAAGAAGGGAAGAAGGTATCCGCCAAAGAGAACAACAAGCAGGTGCTGCAGAGGGAAGATTATACAAAGCTGCCCAAGAAAAGAAGTACAAAGAACTCGACGATATTTCCAGAGCCGGTACTGGCAAACTAATGGAAGCCGGGTTAAACACTAACCAAATAGGAAGACATCTTAATTATCTTTTGGATGCTGCCGGTCGGTCAGATGAAAAGGTGCCGGTTGTTAGTCCGGAAAATGAACTTCGAACCCCCGAACAAATAGCTGACCGTCATGGTATACCGTATCGAGGAGAGGTTTCTCCTGGAACGGGGGTGCATGATTTTCAAGCCCCTGACGGCGGGTCGATAGGTCTCCGCCCGGAAGAACTAACGGACAAATTTGTAAAAGAAAAATTAGCAAGACGTAAAGAAGAAATTAATCCTGCTAATTTAGACCCTGCTTTAGCTGCTAAAAAGCCTGTCACTATAGAAGAAGAAGCTCAAGCATCTCCCCGACTTCCTAATCCTGATGAAGCAGATACCCCCCAAGAGGAATCTCGATATCAAGAACTAGCAGACCAACAACTTCTTAAAAACTCGAAAAACTATAATCAAAAACAACTAGACCGTTTAATCGATATTTATAAGGCGGCATATAAACCATCCCCATTAATGCAAGAATTAGCCAGAGACAGCCGTCTTAAACTAGATGAGATGTATGAAATAAATCACCAAAAAGGGGTGGTGTCGAGTTTCATAGAAAACTATCTTAGTCATAGATGGGCGAAAGACCTAGACAACCCTGCGGCTAATACTTTAATGCACGATGCTAAAAGTGGTTACTTTGAAACCCGAGGGTCTATGGGTATGCATCGAGTTTTTAGAAACGCGTTTGAGGGAGAACTTCTAGGTCGAAGACTAGATATCGACGACCCGATAGATATAGTTGCTCATCACATAGCTAAATCCAGAGAAATTATAGCTAACCGGGATATGCTCGATAGAATTACAGGTACGGAAGTTACCGACCCCGCTACTGGTAATAAAATACCGTATCCTGAATTACGAGCTTCTGACGGTCGTCCTGCTACTGCTTTATCCGGAACCGGACAGTTAGTAGAGGAAGACGGTAAAAACCCGGCTTTGTTATTAGACGGTAATAAAATGCGTCCTATCCAAATGACTGATGCTAAAGTAGAAGAATTAAAGGCCACAGGTACTCTAGATAAACTTATCTCGGATGGCACTATTCTTAGACTCGAACACGAAGGAGAGAAACCTATTTATAAATGGAGTACTAAAGATTATAGGGTTATTCCTCACTCGGCGTTCTCGAACTGGAACTTCGGTGCCCACGCTCCAGACGGCACTCCTGCTTTTGTGAAATCTGAACTTAGGGTACATCCTGAGTTTTATGATTATTTAAATAAACTAATTAATCCCGAAAAACCAGGACCATTAGTAGGCGCTGCTCTTAAAGCAGGCAGCGTTCTTAAGCACACTATCCTATCTTTTTCGCCGTTTCACATAGCTCAAGAAGGATTAAGAGCTTTAATGACCGGTATCAATCCATTCAAAGTAGATATAGCCGACATACACGGCGATGATATGCTGAGACGTGGTGCAGAAGAAGGCGCTACTTTTTATCCAGATAAAACTACAGAAGCCCAATACCAAGATGGACTCGCTAGTGGACCCGATTCATTATTTAAGAAAGTACCACTTTTAGGTACTACTCAAGCTCATCTACAAAAATTCCTCTTTGAACAATACATACCATCATTAAAAGGTCGTGCTTTTAAAGCTTTAATGGACCGCTATGGAAAACGACTAGACAACGCAGAAACCTTTGCTAAACTAAAAGAAGACCGTTCAGACATGGCCGGTTATGACAAAGTACGAGCAGCGGCTAGACTCGCCGCCGAAGACGTTAACGAGCGTTTTGGCGGATTAAACTATCGCCAATTTGGACGTTCAGCGGCTACACAAGATTTTCTTAAACTAGCGACCCTCGCGCCTGACTGGATGGAATCTGAAGTCCGGTTTGCTAAGAGACTATTTACTCCTGGTATTCAAGGAGCGGTAGCTCGTCACGATATGGTGGCGTTCACTGCCGCTATGTGGGGGGCCGCTAGAATTCTAAATCTTATTACGAGCGGCAAACCACATCTCGAAGCTCCGTTTGGGGTAGCTACCACAGATTCTGAAGGCCGCGAAAAGATTTATTCAATGCGGACTCTACCGGGAGATATTATGCATGCCGTCTCTGACCCCGCAGGTTTTATTAAAGGTCGCATTAGTCCATTAGGCAGAATAGCGTCTGAAGTTTATACCGGTCGGGACAGTCTCGGTCGTAAACAATCTGGTTTTGGTACTCTAGTAGATTTAGGCAGTCAGGTGTTGCCGATTCCTGCTCAAGCTGGTTTAAACGCTCTACGTGGTCAATCACCAGATTTAACTAACGTAGACCAAGGTGTTAAAGCTTTAGGCGGTACGGCTACAGTCTACAGAACTCAAGCACAAACAAAAGCGGCCCAACTCGCATCTGAAAAGAGCGAATCAGGCCCAGTTGACCCTGCACAGTTACGGAAGCACCATGCTTTAATCGAGTTTGAAGACCGGTTACGGTCAGGTGAAATGCCGATTACCGATATACATAAAATGGTAGAAGATGGTGCCTTACCGGTTAAAGACGCTAAAGAGATAGTAAAAAATGTAAAAGAGACGCAAGGTCTAGACCCAGAGATGGCTAGACTACACTCTAGAGCATCAAGATTACCAATGAGCGATTTCCTACAAGTCTATGATTTAGCTACAAACGATGAAAAAATGGCACTGGTGAAACTATTGCTCAAGAAAAAAGCCACGTACTTTAAGAAGATTGCTACAGAAACAACTCCTCAAGAGCGGCTTAGTGACCCAACTTACAACCGGCTAAGAAAATTATTTCCTCAAGCAGAACCGTGGTAACGTTTTTTCTGACTTTCACTCATTTTCTTTCGAGTCATTTCTGAGTGAAATTTCCCGAGTCGGTGTTTATTTCCCAACTGTGTTCCCGTTACAACGGCACTAATTTTCTTTTTTGTTTCTTCAGAGTGCGGTAGACCGGTTCTACTTTTATTACCCATGTGGGATAAACTCATTTGATGTTTAGATTCTTCAGTATGAGTCTTACCATAAAACGGATTCTTATCCCCTGTGTGTCCAAACATGGGATGTTTTTTCCCTTGCAGAGACTCACGTATTTTTTGCCTAGTTTCCAGATTAGGAATAACTCCGTCTCCACCCATAGTACTGTTGTAGCCAATTTCGGGTTTATAGGACCAAGTAATTGCTATGTACCAACTCTCCAACCAATTCGCTTGTTGTTCATTTTCCGTACAATCAAGTTCTTTGATAGTGAAGTTTTCTGGTCCGTACTTAGAAAGAGCGTTATAAAAGTAAATATTTCTATACTTTTTAACTTTCGTGTCTCTTTTATGCCAAACCCATCTTTGCTCTAAAGTTTTAGATGTTTTACCTATATAGCTTTTACCATTAATTTGGTTGGTTATTTTATAGATTTTAAACATATTTAGTCGTTCTAGCAGGAATAAATGGGCTTTGCTTATACTTCTGGCCGTCAATGATAAGGTAGTTGTGTTCGGAGAAAACTGAACCGTCTATTAGTAGAATCTCATCTACTGTTAAATCTTCTATCATGTCTGCTACATCGAAAGGATGGATATACTCATATTCTCCGGGTTTTCCGGTTAACTGGTTAATTATCTCAGTTTGAGTTTTTACAGAATCTCGAAGATATTCTATTTCTCTCAACAACTCGCGTTTTTCTTGAACCCACAGCATTGGCTCTGTGGGTTTTTCATTTTCGTTCACTTTCCGGACTCCTAACGTGTCGTCTCCAAAGGCTTCAAAACTACGAGCGGTGCATATGAAAATCCGTAATAGCGAAATCTCGCATCTTCCAAAGGTACTTCAGCATGAGTACGAAAACTCAAAGGCTGCATAGCATCTCCTTCTTTACGGGCGATTACTTGGCCATCATTATCTAATAGGTCAATTCGAACTAGCATATCCGAGTTTCACTAAAATCAGAGAGATTTTATTTTTAACTGTGTTTGTTTCTTTTTCAATTTTATCTAATTCTTTTTTATCTATTTTATCTGAATTAAGAATGTTTAAGATGTTGTCTAGTTTACCAAAAGCAAACCCAAATTCTTTCAATATCTCATCGCTATGTTTTATCACAATTATATCCTTTCCGTTAAAAATTATTAAGTCTCCTACAGTATACTTCACAAATTCTCCTAAACTTCGGTGTTTCCGGTCTGTAGATGAACACACGGTACTAATACTTGTTTCTGTTTTAACTCGGGTGTTTCTCCGAAACAGAGAGTACATAACATCGCGTCCATTTGACGACGGCGGGTTTTCCATCCCTCTTCAGTATAATTAATATATTCTCCACAATATGCCGGGATATCGGCTTCGCATTTTTTACACTTAAATATGTATAACACTGCTCTCCTAAACCTTTAAACTTCGGCGCTCTGCAAATTCATATCGAGTTTTTAAACAGTATTAGCTAGCCATCGAAGAGGCAGCCAAGTTAAAGGAATCCCCTTTATTATGGCCGTCGTCCCTCCGAAATATCCGTTTACCGGACAAACCGGATTATGCCTAACCCGGCTCCGAGTTCGAGTAAAACCGGCAAAGCGCCTCGTTACTTCTCCTACCTGAGAAGACTACAAAATCCTCCGTTTATGTTTTCGTTCTAAAAAGTAAAGAGCATCCGGCCATGTCTCGAAGTGCCGAACGTCCGAAAGATTATGGAATATATTTTCTTTAGGGCCGACTACAACAATGGGTTTTCTGATGCCGAGTGCGTAGCCAAACTCAACGTGATGACCGCCCCGTAAAGTAGCCACAGTCGGGTCTACTGAGAAAAACACCATCAGGTTTGCCTGACTTAGTTCGAGTAAATTCCGGTAAGCGTATTCAGTAATTAGTTCTGGCGCTACTTCACTCATTTGAGTATTCGGAGCGTGGGGTTCTTCCATCCAAGTTGAGGTTACTTGTATGCCTTTTCCTCGTAGTTCATCGGCTACTTTTTTCATCAGGTGTTTTTGTGAATATTGGTTAGCGATATAGATTTTCAAGTTAACCTCCTAGAATGTTACTGAAGCGGTCAGTGTAGCGGCTGAACCCCAATATATTGCTCGTCGATAATCCTTAGCAAACAAATATCCTACACAAGCGCTAATACTAATTACTATACTCACACAAGATAGAAACCTTCCCCAATTCATTTTAACCTCTTTTCTTAATAATATCCGTAAAGTGGTCTACTGTGTAAACTCGCGGTTCGGTAGAAATTTGATTCCAAGGGCGGTCGAGTAAATAGGCGCGGTGTCCGGAAACTGAATTACACTGAGTAACGGTTTCCTGCTTATCGTCTATGCTGAAATCTATTTCTAGTTTTTTCATTAACCCGGCTTTTTCAGATGGGTCTTTTACGATAATAGGAGTAGTTACTTCTTTATCGAAAGGATAAAGATTGTGGTCTACTAGCCAGTCGAGAGTTTGGTCGTAAGCAGTACCGCCCTCAGTATCTGGCCGTTGAGTCATAAAATAAACCGTTACTTCCGGGTTACTATGAATAAACCGGATAGCGGAATCCACGTTTGTTTTATACGCCGGTTCTCGACGCCAGAAGTTGGGAGTTTTCTTAATAACATCGAAAATCGGACCCCAGTCTTCTCGGGTCAACCCGTACATGGTATAATACCAGTCATTAGGTTGGGGGTCTGCCGGTACTTTATTAGGCCATTTTTCATTAATAATCGGTGCTACGTTAGCACCAAAATTCGCAAGTACCCCGTCAATATCGAAGCTTACTTTCATTTATTACTCCGTTCTGCTATTACTGAATTCAGATGGTTTAAAACTTGATTAAACTGTCCATTTTCCGGACGGTCGTCAACAAGGTTTCCGGTTTCTTGGGCGTCTAGTAAAATCGCACAACAAGCGATAGCGTGTCCTAAATGATGAACCCCGCTGTCTTGTGCTAGTTCTTCCTTTGAGTCGAACCACGCGCTCAAGTGTCTCATTGCAGCGTCTATATAAATACTCGCTATTACTTTTTTTGCCCGCCAGTTATAAGGGCCGTATTTATCTGCTCCATTCATCATAGCGTGAGCACCATGCAAAACAGCTACTAAAGGCAGCTTTGAAATAGAAACTTTCTTTGCTCCTAGTAAATCTTTAGGATTAGAAGTTTCTGCTTTAGAATATTGTCCTGGTTTTATTACCATAGTTTGGTCGGGGTCTAATTTAAGATTATGTACCATACTAGAATTTGGTAATAGATTAGACATGCTTTAAAACCTCCTTTGACTTTATAAGATACTTTATAGCTTTTTGTAGAAGTTTAATATCGTCTTTAAAATCTCCTAGTCCTTTATTACAGGAGATGCACAGTAACCCTCTTATACATTTTCCACATATTTTGCGACCCGAACAACAACTGTGGTCGTGGTCTATCTGCCAACCTCTAGAACCAGGGTCTGTGGTCTGACATATTCGGCACTTCCCATCTTGAGATTTTAATAGTGCCTCCCTTTTCTCTATAGAAAGATTAAATCTTTGCCTTAAATGTTTTTCAATGGCGTGATTAGGATGTTTTTCTAAATATATTTTATGTCGTAAATTATCACAAGTTTTACAATATAGGAATACTCCTAGTATACCGTTTTTATCTTTATAAAACTCGTCTAATGGTTTCTCTCTTCCGCACTTTTTACAAACTTTTGTTTGCGTCAAATAAAAATCTTCTTTCTGATAAGCGATTCTATTTCATCTCTTACTTTAATATTTTCTCGCAGCCAAGTTTTGGCATTCTCTGCTCCCTGGCCTATTCTCTCGCTACCGTAACTAAACCACGCACCACTTTTCTGAATTATTTCTTTTTCTACTCCTAAACTTAAAACGTCAGCTTCCTTGGAAATCCCCTCACCGTAAATTAAATCTACCTCTGCTTCCTTAAAAGGAGTAGACACTTTATTTTTAACCACTTTAATGCGAGTTCTGGCTCCTATTACTTTATCTCCATCTTTGATTTGTTGAATTCTTCTAACGTCCAGTCTTAAACTTGCGTAGAACTTCAGAGCACGACCGCCAGTGGTGGTTTCGGGACTACCAAAAAGAACGCCTATTTTATCTCTCAACTGGTTAATAAAAATGATACAGGTGTTGGACTTAGCAACTACGGCAGTCAGTTTACGGAGAGCTTGACTCATCATTCGAGCCATTAAACCCATCTGAGGGTCGCCCATCTCTCCCTCTAGTTCTGCTTTAGGTACCAAGGCCGCGACGGAATCTATTACTATAATACTCACATCTCCGGAACGAACCAAAGCTTCGGCTATTTCTAAAGCCTGCTCGCCGTTGTCGGGCTGGCTCACAAAGAGATTATCAATATCTACCCCTAGTTTTTGAGCATAAGAAGTATCTAAAGCGTGTTCCGCATCAATAAAAGCACACAAGCCGCCTTTTTTCTGAGATTCTGCTACTATATGTAGAGCTAAAGTAGTCTTGCCTCCAGACTCCGGGCCGTAAACTTCTATAACTCTACCCATAGGTACCCCACCCACGCCTATAGCTACGTCCAAAGCTAAAGAACCGGTACTTACGGTTTCGGTATCAAAACTAGTTTTCTCCCCCAACTTAAATATAGCTCCGCTTCCATGCTGCTTTTTAATAGCTGTTACAGTTGCGTCTATATTAGCTGCCACAACTTTCCCCTTTCGTTATACTACACACATCCGAGTTTTCTATAAATATCTCGCCGGTGTGTTTTATCGCAGTCGAGTATTTCACGGCAGTCAGTGGTTGGCCGTTTCGACTACCGTCCGGATACACCGTCAATCCTCTTAGATGCGGAAGATAGCCAATTAGCATCTTTCCAAATTTCTGCACCTGAGAATCGTTGTTAAGTTCAGTACCCCATGCAGGCAAGTTGATAGTGGATGAAATCGAATGGTCTACGTATATTTGCATCCATACGTTGAATAAAACTCGACGTTCCACGTCTTCGGCCAGGGTGTAGGCATCTTCAATCGAGTCTGCGTCAACTCCGCTATCGATTAATCTTTTTGCTGTGGGGTCTATTACATATTGGTAATTCCAAATATTACCCTTTAGATATCTACGCTTGTAAGCTACACAAAACAAAGGCTCTACACCGGTAGACGTTTCTCCTAAAATCCCGATAGTTCCTACTGGCGCTATCGCCCTAGTTTTGACCGGCGTACTTAAGTCCCACTTTTTGGCCCAAACTTTAGCAAACTCTCCACTACGTTGATAAATCTCTAAATACTTAGCTAGGTCGTCGTCAGGTCCGTACTGTTTGCCATGAGTAAGCAACCATTCGTGAAGACCCATCAAGCCGAGTCCTAGTCTCCGGTTTTTTCCTCTGACGAGGTCAACTTTGGAGAAGGGTACATCCGAGTAAATTGTTCCCGCCAAGAGGAAGGCAGTAGCCAATTCCACGACTTCCGCCATTTCCTGCGTGCTATTGATTCTAGCGAGATTAATGGAACCAAGATTGCACACGTCTGAATCATCTTCGGAAGTAATCTCGGTACAAGCGTTACGTAAAGTCTCTCTGGAGTTCTTTCCAGTATCAATAGAGAATCCGGGCTCTCCAGTCTTAAGCATTTGTCGAACGGTAGTCCAGTAAACGGACTGCGCTTGCGAGTGATGGGTATGTTTTTCGTCATGATACGCTTTAAAAAAATCGTCATCTAGTTGTACTGAAATATTAGTGCCGTCCATATTAGCTGGAAAATTAAAATCTTTAGATTTCATTTCCCGGACTTCTGGTATCCAGTTTTTGAGGGTTATAAATTTATTAATATCTTGATGCAGCCAGTTTAAACCCGCCCAAATAGCCGAGCGCCTACTACCACCCTGCATAATTCCACGACCGCACTCATTCACCATCCCCGCCAGGGCCAACGGACCTGTAGCAAATCCTCCGGTTTTTCGTATGGGTTTTCCTTCAGGTCTAATCTGACTATAGTCTATTCCAATACCTCCGCCAGTCATTAGAGCTAAAGCAGATTTTTGAAGTAACTCTGCCCACCCCTCCCTGCTATCTTCCGCCCGAAACAAAAAACAATTATTGACCTGATGATAAGGGCGACCAGTAGCGTAGAGATAGCGACCCCCAGGAATAAACTTGCGCTGTAAAATAATTCCGCGAATATCCTCAACCAAATCATTAGATGCTCCGACTGCTTTCATCACATTCTTACTGACTCGATAAGCTATGTTCTCCCAGGTTTCTAAATTTTCGTCTTTCTTAGTATGACTATATTTCTGAAACATTACCGTTTCAGCAAACTTACTCATCTCAACCGTCATTATCTCGCCTTTTTAAGATTATCTATTTGTCGCGCATTTGGTTCTATGTCTTCATAGAGGATTGGTACGAGTTTTTTAAACCGTTCTAACAGCGGGTTCATTACTTCTCGCATATCCGGGTGTGATTCCTTGGTAGTACGCATTAAAAACAGGTGCCGCCAGTTTCTAAGATTGCCGGTCATAGCGATGGTGCTTGCCAAAGCGTTCGGTAATACAGACCTAGCTTCTTGGGGTCTAGCTCCAAGTTTCAGCAACTCGAAGTATTCTTTTTCACAATTTATTAAAGCTTGTTCCCAGTTCCAAAGTCCGTTTTCCGGAAGATTTACCGGTTTAATAAACTCTAGTTCTTCTCCTTTTTTAGCGTAGTTCACGAAGCGGGTTGACTCCTGTGTAAAGGAAAACAACCTGTGCCTGACTAACTCATGGGTTAGGCCCCGGTCAACCCGAAATAAAACCGTAACACTAGAATGTTCTACTACCGACCAATCACCATGCTGTATCACGACCGCCGGAATGAACTTCTTCCACGAATCTGGAGTCATCCAATCCTCTGACCGGTGTGAAATACGGGCTTGCGCTTCTATGTGTTGGAGAAGTTTAACCCCATCATCGTACTTAAAATCTTTCCAGGGAGAAACCGGTGGTGGCAGAATAACAGTAGCACTAGGTTGGATTATTTTCATTTACACGCTTGCCGGTTTATTTGAAGCTTTTTCGATTAAAGCGTCATCATCTGTGTATATCACTATCCCAATTAATCCTTGTTCTTTATCCCAAACAAAAGCTTCGGAACTTCGAAGATTACCTACATATCCATTTTCTGAATGCCAAGCATCTGGCGGACAGAGGGCGGAAAGAATTCTCACTCTAACTCCATGTTTCTCGTCCACCTTTAAAGTATGAATATGACCGGTATGAATTTCATGAAATTTCGTCGCTCCAAATAACTCTCTAGCTTCGGTAGCCATTAACATCGGCAAATCTTTTAGTTTACCTTTGTCTCCGTGGGCATAGCCAATTAACGTTTGTCCGAACTGATGATATTTACGAGAACACGGTCTATTATCCACGGTAACATCTTCGTGTTTTGAGAAGTAAAGTTCTAGCGAATCTCCTAAATGCCATGTAGCATTGTGGTCATGATTTCCCGGTACTACTATCACTCTGACTTTTCCTGCTAGAGGACGCAGTTTTTCTATAGCTTGTACCATTAGAGTTCGTACCGTAACGTAAGTTTTCTCATGTCTTACGTCGCTTTCAACTTGAGTACCGGAGGTGGTTCTGCCTTGAGTATCATCTGCGTTAAATAAATCGTTTCCTACTACAAACCATATTTCTTCATAAGAAGAAAACGGGGCACGAGAAAGAATAGTATCTAGTGCCCGGTGAAAAACTTGAGTGGCTATTTTAACGTCGTAATTAGCTTGTCCGGTTTCCAATCCCCACGCTAACTTTCCAAAATGATGGTCGGTCAGGTTAATTTCCAACATAACTGGTTGAGTTTTAGGTTTTTTGAATGTGTTTTTCGGCGCAGAAATTCCTGTTTTAGATAGTTCTTTTAAGTCTTGAATTTCTTTTAACGCGAATACAATAGCCTTTTTACGACGAAGAAAAGCTTTAACCTGATATAAAGGCTCAATAATAGGTTCCGCATCGAATCGCACCCATGCTGGAATTCGTCTTCCATCTTCGGTTTCCATATATTCCGTGGTAGCAGGGGGTTTCATTCCCACTTCCCACTTATTTACAACAAAACGTTCGACTTCCCAAACAGTTAAATCGACCTTACAAAACTCTAAAAGTTGCTCCAAAGTATGTATTCGAGTTTTAGGAAGAGTAATTGTCCAAGTATCTTGTGTAATTTCATTTTTTTCAGTTAAAACCGGTTGTTCAGTTTGCGGATTTTTATTGCACCCGCACGTCTTTTGGTCTGACCGGTATTCCTTAGTTTCCCCACAACCCGGACACTTACGTTTTACTGGTTTTGCCATTAAAATCTCCCCGTCACTATCGCTTTAGTTACTAACCCTAAACCATAGAAGAATAAGTCCCACTTACGGTGTTTTTTCTTTTCTACGTCTACTGCGGTTTTTATATCGAGTTTACAGGCTTTATCTTTATCCACTATTTGCTGGTTCAACCCGGTTACTTGTTTGGTCAAATCTACGTTTGTATCAGTCAGTTCTACGGTTTGCTTAACCCGGTCTTGTACTATTTCATTCAAACTATTTACATTAAGCTGTAGCGGTTCTACCATTTCAAGTTTCTGCGCCACGACCACAGCTTCTGGCCGGTCAAGTAAATAGGTGTTATCAGTTTTTGCCAGAACAGTTCCGCCAGGAGCTAGCGTAACAATCCGAGTCGCTAACTGGTCTCCCGATAAACCCGCGTCAACTTTCTGCTGCGTACTGGTTGTGGTGTTTCGTGCTTGTATGGAGTTTTGTAACGCTTGAATCTGCGGCAGAATCTGGTCGAGCAACTGCTTGTAGTTAGCGGCGTCTGTGGCGGATTGTGCAGCAAGTTGTTGATTCGAAACGACTTGTTGTTGCAAAACCGCATCGGCTTTATCGCTTTTTGCTTTATCCCGGTCTGAGAGGTAGTTTATAACTTTATAATGACCGATTAGTAAAGCCCCGAATACTACTACAAACAATAAAAATCTTTCGTGGGCTTTAAACCAAGTAATTTCGGGTTGGATTATTTGTTCAAAAATATTCATACTTTCCTACTTTGCCGGATTCAGGTCGTGGACAGCGCCTTCTAGTTCTGCGAGTTTTCTTAAAGCTTTATCGCTAAGATTCACATAACCTGCTTTTATTATTAATACAAACTGGTTAGGAGTGATATTTTTACCATTGACCCAGTCCAAAAGCGCTGAATCTTCGGGTGCTAGTTCGTCGTTCACTTTCCGGACTCCTCAAACTCGTCTAGATAATTAGCCAAATTCCTTAACCTGACCGCCGGTTTTAGCGGTGCTTTGCTATCTTCAAGTAAAGCCAGCGCCTTATTGCATCTTAAACACAAAATCCCTCTAATTGACTGTCGTCTAAACATTCTTTTTGACTCTTCTATAAAAACCTTCTTATTGTGTACATTAAAAGTTTCTTTTTCACCGCTTAATTTTACAACTATAATATTCCAGATGTTACCAAGTTTTCGAGACTTAATTTGAATGCGGTCAAAGCGGTGGTCGTGGTCTAGACTAAGCCGGGTCTTACCAGGGGGACGCGCGCATCCTTTGCAGACACCCCCCTGCCGCGCTAGTAACTCGTTGTATTCGGCCAGAGTAATGCCGAAGTTTTTTTGATAGTACTTATCGGCGGCTTTTTCTTTGTCGGTCATATTAAAAGTCGGACGAACTTGAACTACTGCTATCTGAAAAATTACTGGTGTCGCAACTCGAACTAGAATCGTAAGAACTCGAAGACGAATAATCACTAGATGAACTAGAATCGTAACAAGAGCTAGTATCTAGTGGAGGTGTATCCGGAAGTTGAGATTCGTTGTGGTAGTCTGGTAAGGAATCATTATTACAACTTGCCAATTCGGCCCCTATGATTCCTCCGGTTACTCCTCCAATCGCGGCCCCGATAAGTTCACTTTCCGGACAACCTCCACTCAGGGCGTCAGCCACTAAAAACCCTGTCAGAGCGTCGTTGCTATTATCCCTCACAACTACGGTTTCACGAGTAGTTTCATGATACGTATTAATAGGTCTGTTATAGGTTTGAACAGGAATTCCGCTTAATCCCGAAGTTGTTTGAGCCATTATTCTGGCTGTCTGACTTTTGGAAACCGGTTTCTCAGATTCTTCTTTCTTATTTTTCTTCTTAAATGGCCACATAGCTCTCCTAATTTACCAACGGTTTGCCACTATTTATTAACTTCTTAATTTCATCTTGTAGAAAATACACGATTGCTTTACCGAGATTTTGACATTGGTCGTCAGTCAAGGTAGCGATTACGGGTTTTTCGAGCAGAGCTTTCTTAAGAAAATCTAACTCCATTGCAAGTTGAGCTTTCTCAAGTGCGAGTTTTTGATACATCTGAAATAACTCGTTATATCTTTGGTGCTCTACTTCGAAGGGGGTTCTGTTATCGGGTTCGAGGCTCAACTTCTGCTCCTTGTTCTAAGAGTGCGGACACCGGAATCGTCATCTTTCCGTCTGAATAACTCGCGTTACTTCTGTATAAAAGAGGTATCAAATCGCTCGAAGCTTTCAGATGTAACCAAATATAAGCGAGATTATAGCCATCCAATGCTATGGCTGAACCGTCCGTAAAATGAACATATAGACTATCCGGGATTTTGCTCTCTAGGTCCATCTTTTACCTCCGCAGCTTTCTGTTTTTGTTTCTGCTTCGCAAGTCTCCAAGCTTTTCTTTCGGTGAATCTTTCTTTATTCATACTCCACACGGACCATTCGAAGTAGCAAACGAAGAAACCCTGCAAAACTATTAACCAGAGTAAGAAGTTTTCTTGGGTCATAAACCCACCTAATTCTGAATTCCGTAGCGGGCGTCGCGCTTTGCTGGTACTGAAAAAACTTGTTCCGTACTATATTTACACTTTGGACACTTCGGGTTTTTGTCCGGAAACCGGACGTGAAAAATCTCGAAGCGATGGCCACATTCTAGCCGGTGACAAACGTACTCGTAAATTGGAATGACATCCTCCTATTTCTTAGATACAGCCGGTGCCTTGGCTGGTTCGGGTTTTGGCGCTTCTGAAAACCGGAGCGTATTAGGGTCAAAAACCGTAGTATCCGGCCATTTATTCTCAGTAACTACTTTCTTGCCTTCGTTTTGCAGGTCGGTCAGTGCGCCCTGAAACTTGACTGTAGCTTCCTGCATTTCCTTTTGTGCAATTTGGGCGTCTTTCTGCTTAACTTGTAACCGCAAACTTTGGACTTCGGTAGGGGTCAAAGCCGGTGCTACTGACTGCCCGAACAAACCCGTCGCAAATAACAATCCAACTGCTAAATATTTAGTCTTCATTATTCTCCTTTATTTTCACTTGAAAAACGTGGTACGTCCTATGACGGCGCATCGAGGATGCAGGTCGGGTTTATTGGCTATGTTCTCAAAAAACCAGCCTGAAGTTGAATCCGCGAGCACAGCGTAATACAAAGCTCCGTTTGTAGTATCTACAGGAGGATTTTCTCCGTAGAAATTGTCTAAAAACTGCAAGAACTTATTAAATTCGGGTTCTCTGGAGTCCGGAAAACGGACAGTGTTTGGGTCGCCTTTTATGCTCATAGAACTTAGCTGATTCAAAGCAATAGCATTTTCATACATACTACTTTGATGCCAGCCCGCCTTAGCTCGATTATGTAAAACTTGCGCGACGGAAATCATCCCGTTCGTCCCTTCACCTCGCATTTCTCGCCAGCAAGCTAGCGCTACAATTGCTTTTTCAAATTCCTGGCCGAGCACGCACCCTCCCATCGTATATTTCGTCGATAAAGCCCAACTTTAGCGCAGTCTCTACTCCAAATATTTTCCGGTTTAATGCTATTTCATAAGCTACTTTTTTTATACCCCGGTTTTTAAACAACTCGAAAATTACCACGTCGTAGTGGGGTTTAAAATCTTTGTTATCTTTTAACTCAGAAAATTCCACAAGGTGGAACATGAATTGTGTGGTAGGAGTAGCCCGCCTTATCTTGGCCGCCTGTAAAATTACGGTAGCTGCACTAGCCACTACGCCCGTACCGGTTATTATGCTATTAGGTACCGATTGGATTTTGTCGTATATCGCAAACCCGTCAGTCAGTGTTCCGCCAAAACTGTTTAAAAAGAAATTACATCTCTTCGGATTTTTGTCTAATCTTCGGCACACGTCCAAAGCCATGTCGGGTCCAACGTCGCCAAAAAGGTAAATCGCCATTACTTCTTCTCCTGTGGAACGTAGACGACTCCGCAGACGCAACAAACGTGGACAACGAAATCCAGCTTGCCTTCATCAAACACGGTTATCAGTGCTGTGCCTCGACTTCCATCAGCATACTCCTGAGTGCGTGGCTTCTGCGCGTGCCCAAGCGAGCAGTACTCCTCGCCGGGTTTCAGCTCCTCTACTTTGGACATCTTTTCGAGTTCTTCTACTGACTTCCAAACCCATCGTTTGCCGTCCCACATATCGACCCCGCCGCCTATGCCATTAGTGTCGCGTAGTTCTCCAATGGACGGTTTGTGCTCCTGTCCCATCGCCACTCCCGCGAGTCCTAGCATCCCTGCCAGTCGCAGCATGAATCCTTTACGTGTCATTTTAATCATATACCTCTGGTCCGTCGTCTAGTTCGGTACTATCTCCGGTTGCATCGGGTAGCGGAGCGCCCACACCGAGATTATCTCGCAAGTCCGGAAACTGAATAACTTTACCCCTCTCCGTAGGGTTTGGTAAAGTAGTAGCCAAACTTGGGTCTGCTTGTAATTGTTCCGCAAATTTATCGTTCACCGCTTGCTTTTCAATTTCAGCTTGTTCCGCCTGTTCTCGCGGAGATTTCAGTGGCTCGAAGGTTTTAAGATGTGTCAGCAGACAGTACTTCGAACAAAAACCTTTTACTTGGCCGTCAAAAGTAGCGAAAGTAAGTAAGCGCCAAGCTGAGTCCGGCAGCGCGTTCGGGTTTGCTTGTACTTCTTGCTGGACCCAAATAATCTTAGTACTACACCCTTCGCGGTCGCATGTAATTTCTACAGTCTCTCGTTTATTAGTACCCACTTAAATCTTCTCCTTAATTAAATACACCGCCCCGACTACTAGCATTGGTACTCCAAATATTAATTCTGCTAAAGACGCCGTTCTAAATAAAAAATCTAGTAGAAACGCTATGCCACTCGCCGTTACCACGGCTGCTATGAATGCCTTCACTCTATCTCCTTTATATTCAACATCTTGCGTGCTTTTTTAACGCCAGAGTCCTTTTTACGTTTCACCCATAGTACCGGTTTTCCGAACCACTTGGATATTTTTGGTATACTCTGAGCCGGGTATCCTATACCATAAAAAAGTTCTAGTACTAACCGTTCAGCCATATTGGGGAGTTTTTCGACCGCTTCTTTAATATTTTCTATATCTAAGTTCGGGTTTTCCGGTTTCTTAGAGTTCTGGTTTTCAGCAATCCGGAAAACGGACGGTTCGGTTAAACTAATTTCTCTTTGTTCCTTTCGAGTTTTTCTTAAATAAACTTGTACTAATTCTAAAGCCAATTTTGACGCTCGTTTTTTATTGAGACCCGTAGCCTCAAGCAACCCGAGATAAACTGACTGACGTATATCTTTCTTAATTTCCTCGTTTAAGTTACCTGCTTTTTTCTGAATAGCTTCCTCTACCTCATTCCAATAATCCAAAATCACCTAAGCCCCTAGCTCATCGCGTCAAAACCGCAGTTATCGCATTTAAACTCGTAATCGTCAAACTCTTCCGCTAACTTAAACCCGCAAATAGGACAGACATTTTTTCCATGAGGCCAAGCGGTATATTTCCCCATTATTTTCAGACGTTCTTCCTCTGTTATGACCGGCGGTTCTGTACAGAGAGTGCAGTACTTCGCTTTAGTCTGACCAGCTAAATATACACCGTGTTCACATTTATCCGTTGGTTTCATTGCTATTCAACTTTAAATATTCAATTAAGTTTTGTAAAATATAAATATTATCTTTTGTATGACCAAGAGCTAAATTACAATTCGTACATAAAACTCCTCTTAACACGCCAAATATTTTATGGTCTGCAACCCATTTGTTGTCTCGTCCCCCAGGATTTTCTGTTCTACATACTGCACACTTTCCACCTTGTTTTGCGAGCATTTCTTCTTTTTGTTTTAATGTTATTCCTTTAGTGAGACGAAGACTTCTATCTTCTGCCCACCGAGGATACTTTCTATATCTTTTTCGTTCGTATCCTCGGACCTTATCCCGATTATTTTTTCTCCACTTACTCATGTATTCTGAGTGTTTTTTACGTTTATTAATTAAAGTGGAGTTTTCTATTTCCATGCTCTATGTCCATATGACAAGTGTAACACACTAAAATCGAATTTTCTAGCGATACTTCCCCTCCGTTGCCCCTGTGTATTTTTTCATGCATGTGAGCAGTATTCCAAGTCAGTGCGGTTCCGCAATCGTCGCAGGTATTGTGCGAACGCTCAAAAACACGTTGTCTAATCGTACTAACCGCATCTCTGCGAGGAAACTCTCTAATTCGGTCAAGTGGAATGCCAGAGGTAGCCGCCGCATGCCAGTTTTTGAAGATTCTACATGGTCCAACACTGTCAAATTCAACCCAACACCTTCCTCTCACTGATTAAGCCACCTTAAAACTTCCTCGTTCCAACTATAATCTTCTACTACTTCTTTAAGTTTATTCTCATCGTCGGCCTGTGCCAATGACCGCTCGGTTTCTTTATGCTTAATTAGATGTATCAAAGCGCACGGTGGTTTCGGCATACTTACCGGTTTCATTAGTGGTATCTGAGTATCCGTTGCTATTGCGTAACCGCCAAGAGAACTGACTTGTTCGTTCGCTAGCGCCAGATTTTCACATACTAGTAAATACGGGTTATTATTAGTTTTCGGGTTTCCTGGATAATCTTTTACAAATACTACCCAAACTATCATCCTTGACCTTTTGCCACCAATGCCTCGTAAGTTGCTAAAAACTCCCGGCACAGCCTTAACATAATTTCTTTTCTCTGAACGTGGTCCGGCAGTTCTTGAGAAATAACAGGGTCTACTTTTTTAGCACATTCAAATGCTCTGGTCACTTCATCTTTTTCATCGGCGGTCAGGTAAGAGCCGCCCCAATCCCAATACTTTCCTTGTTCAGTTTCCGGATTTCCGTTCTCGTTTTTAAATAATAGAGCTTTGAGTTCTTGGGCGTCTACATTCGGGTTTTGGGCAGCCTCCAAAGCTTCGTCAGTAGGTGCCTTACCGGTTTGTTTCATTGACTGTTTGAGAAGTGTCGCTTTAGTGATACCGATTTCAGCCAACTCGTCTGCATCGACATACGGTAATAACTTATCCGCCACCCCAATGACCGAATAGAGTTGCGTCCTTCCTTTACCCACTTTTCCTTTAATTGCGTCGATATAAGACCCGAAAGTAGGGTATCCAAGTGCAAACCAGTATTTACGAGTTCGCATTCTTAGAAGTAAAGTACCGAGTTGCGCGAAGTTTCTACGTACCTCGGTTTCACTCGACTGAATTCGCTCCAATAGCTGGCCGACTTCTTTGTTAGTAGTTTCAGCTTCGAGTTTTTCTGAGTCGGTCAGATTTATTGAGTCGAGTATTTCAGGGTCGTGAACCATTGTTATCCTTTTTGTAGAGATGCAAAAGCAGTTTTATAATCGTAACTATGTGTTTTCACATAATCTGAATCGGATACTGCTCCGGTGTTTTCAACTAGCCATCCATCTTCGTCTAATAGTTTTACATATTTTCCAGTTTGTGCATACTCAGATGGAATCCAAGCGTGTTGCACAATACTGCCACGTCTTAAAGTACATTGAGTATGAGTATTTTTCATCAAAACGCTCCGTTTACTTTAGATGAAATTAAACCCGCCGAGTTACCGGCTATGGCAACCGGTAAAACGAACTGCTCTATCTTATGATGCCCGGTTTTGTGTAATAGATACTTTGTTCCTACAACTACTCCGACGGCCAATGCGGAATAGGCTAAAATCCCTCTACATGACTGGGTGGGTACTAGTACTTCTCGCCCGCCGTGATTCAGATTATAACAAGTTTGACCAACATCCGCACCACCGACCAAACCCCAAGTAACAAACTCGATTTTAGCGGGTTTGTCAAAAAACTTATGTACTTTGGGTTTTGGAGTATCCGGCAAAACTTGTCCGGAAACTGAACTCGCTAAGAATAAAAACGCTAGTAAGTATTTAATCAAAATAACACATCCTCTTCTGGTGGTGTCTGAAAACTTGGTTCGTGAAACATAGCCCACTCTCCAATAAAGTTTAAAACCGCAAAAGTACCGCCGTCTCCTTTGGCTCTAGCCCCAAGTAAGTGTACTTCAGTTTGAGGGCTGTAGTCATCTTTGGGTGGATTTGTAGGGTCTTTAATTTTTATGTTATCCCGGTGTATTACAAAAATCGCATCCGCATCTGAACCAAAGGTTTCAGACCCTTTTAAATCCGCTATGTGAATCACCTTTCCCTTAGATGCTTGATTTGCCTTCCGTGGTTGCCCCACGACGATAAATTTTACACCGTAGCGGACAGCCATATTTTTTATTCGCTGAAAAGCATTAGCCTGGGCTTGAATTTCATTAGTTTCGTTACGGCATATAAAATGAAGGTGGTCGAGCACAACCGTTGTAGCTCCAAGTCTTCTAATTGCTGCTTCGATAAGGTCAAGGACAGGAGTAACAGTGTTGAGAGTTGGATTTCTTCCGATATAGTATCTTGCATCTCCCATCCTTTTGGCAGCTTCTTTGTAGTCGTCTTTGCTTAAACTATTTCGATTTTTCTTAAGTAAGTAAGCCGCCACCATGTTGCTATACTCATCAACACTTAATTCACACTGATAGTTTAAAACCACTTCGTCGTACTTCATAGCATCTTCAATAGTTTTATTCATTACGAAAGTGGTTTTTGCCATTTTTGTATTTGTGGCGCTTAAACTTATTACAGACCCTGGTAAAAGTATTGCCATTTTATCAACCGACGGCCAAGGAAAACGGGAGCGCTGCGGGTGCTCACTAAGATTTGTCCGGTTTCCGGAGGCCATACTTTCCGCGAGCGAAAAAACCGACGGCATCGGGTTTGACTTGGCCTGAGTAACACACTCGTTTACTACTTTTTTAAATACTTCTGTGTTCCCTCCACACATTTCCATCAGAACTTGGTTGGCATCCTTCCAACCTTCCGGCCACTTTAGCAAATAGGTTCGTTCCTGTAGCTCGTTCCAAAGTCTGTTCATAACTTCTTGCCCGGGTTGGTCTGAATCTCCTGCTAAAATAATTTGATTAGCTTGTAGAATCTCATCTTTTATTTCTGGAGGTAACTTTGCAGAGGCGTTGGGTAATGAAATTGCACGAAACCCGGCTTGCACAAGGCAAGCAGCGTCAAATTTTCCCTCAGTAATGAAAATTGCTTCCAGAGGTTCGACCGTTTCGATATTAAAAATTCCCGTTTCCATGCCTGCCTGACGGAAGAAAGATTTTTTCGCAATTCCTCTGTACTCGATGGATATAACGTTTTCATTCCTAATAGATGGAATCGAAATCCATCCCATTTTGTCAGAGTCAGGGTCACTGCTGCATATTTGTCCAAGTGTCCGTCGAAACCCAAAATGTAACCTTTTCGCGGTTTCATAAGTAATTCCTCTTTCTTTTAGTAAAAATTCTTTTGCTTCCTTCGAGTTCGCCAGCGCCTGCTCTAACGGATAGTATTTTTCGAGTGGGATTACTAGCTTCTTAGTTTCGTTTTTTATAACCGGTTGAAACGCGGAATCTACGAGTTTTTTGTTTTCTTGCCAGTCGTTGCCAAGTTCGGTCTGAATCGTCTTAATCGCAGGTCCGAAACCTACTTTATCGAAGCCCATAACAAAATCTAATACCGAACCACTAGCACTGCATGCAAAACATTTATAGAGTAATTTACCATCTTTTGATGAGATTGTAAACGAAGGGTTTTTATCTGGGTGAAATGGACATTTCCCGGAATACTCCACCCCATTTTTGGTTAACTGAACCCGGTTTGAGTAAACCCGTAGTACTTGGGGATTCGATTTTAATTGTTCTAGGTCGGTTTTCACTGTTCAGTTTCCGGATTCCGCTTCTAAAAACCGCTCAGAATCGGTTTCTGACGGGTTTTCTTCGATTCCGAAGGTCTCCATAGCATCTTTCAATAATTCTTCGTCTACAAGGCTAGAAACCGCACTGGCGGCCATCCTAGAAGACTCCTCTGCCTGTACTTGTGCCTTCAAACGCTCTATTTCGGTATTCTGACGGTCAAGTTCGAGTTTTTGCTTCCGAGAAACCAGAATAATCTGGCCGGCCTTCTCTACGAAGTTTTTAGCCCCCCATTCGGCTGAAAGTTCATTTTCCGAACAAAACTTTCTGAAAGCTGAAATTACCTCATCTCGGCTAAATTCAGACAAAAGTTGGGCTAAACCTGTTAAATCACGACGGCCAAATGTAATAATTCCACCTGATTCATAGCTTAAATCCACCGCTAAGTCGTTGATTCCATTACCTTTAAGAGATTCAGATGGCACCATCGCCACCCCTTGGTACTGCTTCAAAAAACTCGTAATGGGCTTTTTGTACCCCTGATTCTGGTTAATTTCAGCCCAAATCTCAAAATTCGCTAAAACCGTTTCTTCTGAATTCAGCCGAATTAATTCTCGCAGTTCTTTTCTGAAAAGTTTTCTGTCTTCTACTGGCCGTCCGGTTATTTCTTCCCAAAGTTCGGAAATTTTTGTTTCCGGGTACTGTGCTTTCTGTAGTGTCTTGTATTGTACTGTATTGTTTGTTTGTATGGGGTTAGGGCCTACCGAGGGCCTACCGAGGGCCTCCCCCTGTTTGCCGGTCTTAAACCATTCATTAGAATACTCCGTAAGTTTAGGAATACAAACGACTTGTTGCTTCCAGGCCGTTGCGTCTATAATACCAGCTTTTGCTAAGATTTTCAAAGTCTTGATGACTTCTTCCTCAGAAATTCCCAATTCTTTTGAAAAAAACTGAGTATTTCCGGGTCCGTTGCCTATTTTTAGTGAAGGAACTGCCGAATTTTTATTCTGCCATTCACCTGAAAAAATCTCATAAAGTTTGAAAACTCTGGCGTACCCGGCGTCCGTTCCTAACTGGTCACACACCCACTGTATTTTTTTATTCCTACGAGCATCTGCTTCGTGTCGGAACCATTTCACTAAGATACTCCTAAACCGTTATATTCGTCTGTTTTTATAGGACAGTATGCCCCATCCCACAAAGGACGTGGATAAATTAAAGCGTGAAATTCATCGCTTTCACCACCATATCCAGGTCCTGGATGGACGGTGAAAACCGGCATCAGTTTTGACAACACGGTCAACACTTTCGCCTGATTATCTTTTACATAATCATTTTTGGCTTTAACTTCTACTGCTTTAATGGAATCTCCTTTGACTAATAGAAAGTCCGGCCAGCCACTATTTAATATAGTCCACCCCTTCTTTTTATAGTGCGTATACATTTGATTTTCAAATTTACTGTTTTTGTTAGGCATTATTGTTCATTTTCCGGACAAAATTTACTCGTCAAGCCACGTCTTCGAAGTATCTAACTCTTTACTTTCTTTTTTTATTTCAGACAGTCGTGTGTATAGTTTTAAAGCTCCAAGAAACCCGTTCCAATCCGGTTTTAGCGACTTTCGGTTTTTGATTTGTGAGTAAAAATGCCCATCAGTCTTGCCCAATCGGATTACTAAACGCTGGTCTATTTCAGGAGCACCTTTATGTTCTTCTTCCCAAGCAAAATTGTAAGCTGCCGTTTGTAGCCATGCCTCATCATAAATGTTATTTCCGCTCTTAAAATCGACTAGAGTTGGAGTATTATCTACGGAGGCTATTCCGTCCATTCGTCCAGAGAACTTATATTTTACACTATATATCGGTTGCTCGTTAAATAAAAATTCTACTTTGTGTTGTTCAACCCACTTCAAAGCGGCTTCTACTGCTTGTCTATGATGTTCAGATTCTCCGGGAAGTTGCGGATTTTTACCGGAAAAGTATAACTCTAACCATTTGTGAGTATCTGTTCCTATGTTAGCGGCTTCTTTTTTCTTGTAATAAGACTGTTTTTTAGCGGTCGCTAAGATTTGTTCGAGTTCAGTTTCCGAATATGGGCGGTCAGGTTTAACGGTGTCTCGAATGTAGTTTACTACATTGTTAGTAGCCCACCCGATAAGAGGACCCGACTTGTCCACAATCCCAGTCACGCCCGTTACACTGACCGGCTTAAAAGTCTTACCGCCGACGGTCACGGTGTATTTGTGTTTATTAGGCTCAAATTGGAGTTTTACTTTTCCATTATATAGTTCGAATGTTTCCATCAAAAACCTATATTTTCGTCTTCATCCGGTTTTTCTGTCCGGTTTCCGGACTTTTCAACCACTTCGTAAACTTCCGGAAACCCGATACTTGAAGCCACCACTTCTACGACTGTCTTTTCATTACCTTCTCGGTCTTTAAACTTACGAGTTTGTAGACGGCCAGTTACAGTCGTCATTACACCTTTTTTTAGATTTTCAGACGCTTGTTCCGCGAGTTTTCCCCAAGCTACTATATTAATCCAGTGGGTAGACTTAGTTTCTCCAAACCCGTTAACTACCGCTAACCCGAAATTAACAACTGGCCGACTCGATTGAGTATACTTTAAATCGATATCTTGGCCTACGCGGCCCTGTAAGACCGTCAAATTTACTGACATAGAGCTATTCTCCTTTTTTCTTGATTTTCTCCGAAACCACGAGGTAACATTTTCACCCCGCTTTTTAATAGTCTGCCGGTTATACATGGTTGAGAAGCACCCAGTAGTTTACCTATTCTCGTAATTCCTATTCCTTGCATATATAGTTTTACGATTTCTTCAGATGAAATGTCATCTCGTGTCGAACCCAATCCTATTTTTCTTTTATGTTCTTCAGTAAGTTTTCTACCAAGCATGGCCTGTCGTTGTTTTTCATTCATTTCGGGAGTTCTTGTTCTTCCCTGTACAAATATCCAGTGTTTATTTCCGGAACGATTTTCTGCGCCTCTTCTTACAGATTCTGGAGAACGTTTTTTACCTATGTTAGCGGCCCTCAATTTTAGTTTAGTTTCTTCTGAGCATACTTTCCCAGTATTAGATACACTTATTTTTCTGCGAGTTTCTTCTGTTGGAATTACTCCTCTTCCTCCCATTGTACTATTATAACCAACTTCTCTTTTGTAGCAGCCGGTTATCCCTATATACCAACTCTCTAACCAATTCGCCTGCTGTTCATTTTCCGTACAATCTAGTTCTTTGACGGTGAAGTTCTCGGGGCCGTGTTTTCGAATAGCCGACATGAAATATCTATTAACACCAACGCCTATATTAGCTCTTGAAGTGTGTTCGTGCCATCTCTGATTTAATGAACGGGAAGTTTTACCTATGTATATTTTACCGTTAATATTGTTTGTAACTTTGTATATTTGAAATATCAACTAACAGCCTTTCTTTTTTCTTCGTATCGTTTTCTTAGTTTTTCTATATTAAAAATCCCCAC
>Ga0210407_10000129_pt1 | contig 94621 bp, 78 predicted proteins | sample IncBWC27MmetaG_FD_150860 | JGI IMG/M metagenome (GOLD analysis project Ga0210407, IMG submission 150860) | Forest soil microbial communities from Barre Woods Harvard Forest LTER site, Petersham, Massachusetts, United States - Inc-BW-C-27-M | ecosystem: Environmental > Terrestrial > Soil >...
TGCAACCCACGAAATCGCCGAAACGCCCTTGGCGGCGCAGGAGCTGCGCGTCGTCGAGCGGGCATTTTTCGTCGAGGGGAACGTCGGGCTGGCGCGCGATGCGCGTGCCGCTGACCAGGCGGCGGGTAGTCTTGCAATCAGGGTAGCCCTTGCAGGCGAGAAAAACGCCGAAACGCCCGCGCTTGATGACCATCTCTTTGCCGCAGTTGTCGCAATATTCAATTTTGGCGACGCCGTCGGCTTCAGCGGGCAGCTCGGGCGAAAGATCCTTGATGTAATCGCAATCGGGGTAGCGATTGCAGCCGAGGAAAAATCCGTGCCGGGAAATGCGCTCCAGCAGTTCACCTTCGCCGCATTTTTCGCACTTCAGCCCGGTGGGAATGCCGGCTTTGTAGGACAGCATTTGCTCATCGGCTTTATCGAGGTCGACGACGAAGGGATCCCAGAATTCCTTCACGGCCTGACGCCAGGGAAGCTTGCCTTCTTCGATTTCGTCGAGCTCCTCTTCCAGCCGCGCGGTGAAGCCCACGTCGAAAATATCCTCGAAACTTTTCACCAGCAGGACGCTGACGCGTTCGCCGAGCATGGTCGGCGAAAATCGGCCCTGATCCTTGGTGACATACTCGCGCTCGACGATGGTGGAAATGATGGCGGCGTAGGTGGATGGGCGGCCGATGCCTTTTTCTTCGAGTTCTTTCACGAGCGTCGCGTCGTTGTAACGCGGCGGCGGCTCGGTGAAATGCTGGTCCGGACGAATTTGATCGAGACGGAGCGACTGGCCTTCGCGGACTTGCGGCAGGGAGCGGCCCTCGCCTTCGTCGTCCTTCTCATCGTCTTCGCGGTCGGCGCCGGCCACAGGGGTCTGGTAGACACGCAAGTAGCCGTCGAATTTCTGGACTGACCCGGTGGCGCGGAAAGTGTAATCGCCCGCGGAAATGTCTATGGTGGTCTGATCGAAAATCGCGGGCAGCATTTGCGAGGCGACGAACCGTTGCCAGATCAGCTGATAAAGCTTGAAGAGATCGTCTTCGAGGAACGGGCGGACGTCCTCGGGCGCGCGCAGCACGTCGGTGGGGCGCACGGCTTCGTGGGCTTCCTGCGCGTCCTTCTTCGACTTGTAGAAATTGGGTTTCTCCGGCAGATAGCTTGCGCCGAAGCGTTCCGGGATCATGGCGCGGACTTGATCGAGCGCGTCGTTTGAGACGCGCACCGAATCCGTGCGCATATAGGTGATCAGCGCGACCGAGCCTTCGTTGCCCAGCTCGATTCCTTCATAGAGCTTTTGCGCGAGGGACATGGTGCGCTTGGCGGTGAAACGCAGACGATTGTAAGCGGCCTGCTGAAGCTTGGAAGTGGTGAAGGGCGGAGGAGCGTTGCGCCGCTTTTCTTTCTGCGCTACCGAAGCGACTTGCCACTTAGCCTTCTGCACGGCGGCGACAACCTTGTCGGCAGCCTCCTGATTCAGAACTTCGATGTCCTCGCCCTTGAACTTGCTGAGTTTGGCTTCGAACAGCGGCGGCGTGCCGGCGTCGAGCAGGGCGTGGATGGTCCAATATTCCTTGGGAATGAAGGCGCGGATTTCCTGCTCGCGCTCGACGATCAGGCGCAGCGCCACGGTCTGTACCCGTCCGGCGGAAAGGCCGCGGCGCACTTTGTTCCAGAGCAGCGGCGAAACCTTGTAGCCGACGATGCGATCCAGCACGCGGCGGGCCTGCTGCGCGTCCACCAGGTTTTCGTTCACCTCGGAAGGATGCTCGAAAGCGGCCTTGATGGCCTTTTGTGTGATTTCGTTGAACATCACGCGGTAAATCTTAGGTGGCGCGCCGTTGGTCTTAGGCGGTTCTTTCTTGGCGGCCGGCTTGGGCGCCTTCTCCCCGCCCTCCTTTTCTTCGTGCACCACCAAATCCGCGTACTTCTTGGGCTTGCCCAGGATTTCGGCCAGGTGAGCGCAGATGGCTTCGCCTTCGCGGTCCGGGTCGCCCGCCAGGTAGATCGCGTCCGCTCCACGGGCCGCTTTCTGCAGATCGTGAATGACCTTTATCTTGCCGGGAATTACTTCGTAGGTCGGCTCGAAGATGTTCTGCGCCGTGACGACCACGGGCTTGGCCACCTTCTTTTCCGGGGCGCCGGCTTTGGCCTTGCGTTTCTTCTTCTTTTTGCTGTTTTCCTGACCGGGCAGAAGAATACCGATCGTTTTCTTGGGCAGGTCCATCACGTGGCCATAGGAAGCCTTGACCAGGTAATTCCGGCCCAGATACTTGTTGATTGTTTTCGCCTTGGCAGGCGATTCGACGATTACCAGTGATCTTGCCATGCTCTCGTTTGTTCCCTCATGCGCACATTGGATGCTTTTAGCTATCTTGCGGACTTCTTAACATTATATACAAGGATTTTCTTGCACTGCGGTTCTCTACTTCGCGGCGACGTTCCATCCTAGCTGCAATTGTCCCAGCTGATTACAACAGGACTTTAAGAAATTGCTTCCCTGGCAACTGACGTATCACGCCTTTGAGCTCCAGGTCAAATAAGGCGGCTAGCACGTCGGAAGAGGTTAGTCCAGAAAGTTCGACCAGGTCGTCCACGTGCCGGGATTCGTCCTCAGCAAGCAGATGATAGAGGGTACCCTCCGCGGGGGCCAAATCCTTCTCGACGGGTAGCGCTCTTTCCTCACTGGAGGCCGTCTCGACGGGCAAAAGCTCGGCGCGAATCGGCGTGGGCAGCTCTTCGATCACGTCTTCCCAGCTCGTAACCAGCTTGGCGCCCTGCTTGATGAGCTGATTAGGGCCGAAGCTGGTGGCCTGGGTGGCGTTGCCGGGGACGCCATAGACTTCGCGCCCAAATTCCATCACCAGACGCGCGGTGATCAGTGACCCTGAGGATTCCGCGCCTTCGACGACCACCACGCCGACCGACATTCCCGAAATGATCCGGTTTCGAATCGGGAAGTTCTGCGGTCCGGGGAAGGTGCCCATCGCGAATTCACTAATGATGGCCCCGCGCTTCTCCATCTCGGCGAAAATCTTGTTATTCTCCTTGGGATAAATCACGTCAATTCCGCAGCCCGGGACGCCGATCGTCGCGCCCGTAAGCGAGCTGAGCGCGCCTTTGTGGGCGCAGGAATCGATGCCGCGCGCCAGTCCGCTTACAATCACCAGACCCCTATCAGCCAGATCCCTGGCCAGCTTTTCAGCCATTTGATTCCCGTAGGGGGTGGGACGACGCGAACCTACAATCGAAATCAAGTGGCGATTCAAAAGTTCAATGTTTCCGCGAACATACAGGAGGGGCGGTGGGTCATAAATCTCGCGCAGTCGCGGCGGGTACTCCGGCTCGTCCCAGGTAAGCAGGCGAATTCCGGCAGCTTGGGTCTGCGCCAGCTCCTTGGCTGCGGCGCTCATCGGCTGGCGCGTGTGGATCACTTGCGCGACGGCTGCCGGCAGGCGGTGGGACTCCAGTTCGGTAAGTGAGGCGTTGAAAATAGCCTCGGGGCTGCCCATCGCGCGGAGCAGTTTTCCGGCCATGCGCGCGCCCAGGCCGGGCGTCAAGGCGAGCGCCAGCCATCCCAAGTATTGGTCGGGAACCATCGAGGTTGCGGCCAGCGTACGTGGGTAGTACAAAACCTGTTAAGGTAACTATATGCTTACCCACGCTGCGGCGCCGCGAATTATACGCATGGCGCACCTGGTAGGATTCGCAGGCGAGACTAGGTGAAGAGCGAGCCATTCTTGTAAACTCTGCGCGACAAGAACGAGCCACAGCATGTGTGGGAGGCGCTTTGAAGACTGCGATCTACGTGTTGGCTATTTTTATGGGATTTTTTTCAGCGGCATTGGCGTGCGTCGCCCAAACCATTCAGGTGGATATCACACCGGCGCACGCGACGAACCACTTCGCGCCTAATCAAGCGCTGGGCGCGGGCGTGGACCGCATTGCACAAGAAGCAATCGATAAGGACCTTGTGCAACCCGCGCTGGATAGGGCGCTGAGTTCTGGCTGGCAGCCGGTGAGTTTTCGCCAGAATACGGAACTGGCAGTGGAAGCGTGGCATTGGAATCCGCAGGGAACCTGGAGCGATGCGAGCGGCAAAGGATATTTTACCGGCTCCGCCAATCCCACGGAATTTTTACGCTATTCGTACGGGTACTCGCTGCCGCATCGCGGATTCACGCGCAATGATGGAACGGATAATTCCGGATTTTCGCGGCTGACCGATGGAGCCACCGCGAGCTATTGGAAGAGCAATCCGTACTTGACGCAGCGATTTACAGGCGAAAGCGATTCGGCGCATCCGCAATGGATTGTCGTGGACCTGGCGCAACTGCAGCAGATCACGAGCATTCAGATCAAGTGGGCCGAGCCGTACGCGGTGCGCTATATCGTTCAATACTGGACGGGAGACGATCCGATCAAAGCAGTGACGCGCGGCGTGTGGCAGACTTTTCCGGGCGGTGTGATCACAGATGGCCACGGCGGTTCGGCTACTTCGCAGCTGAGCTCGACTCCTTTGCCCGTGCGATTCCTGCGCATTCTGATGACGGAATCGTCCAACACTTGCGATTCACACGGATCGAGTGATCCCAGGAATTGCGTTGGCTATGCGATTTACGAGCTGTATATCGGGACAACCACAGCGGATGGAAAATTTCACGACGTGGTGCGGCACACTGCGGATCAAGAGCAGACCACGACCTACTGCTCTTCGGTGGATCCCTGGCACGAGCCCTCCGATTTGCGTTCGACGAAACAGGCGCAGGTGGGATTCGATTTATTTTATACAAGCGGCGTGACGCGCGGGCTTCCGGCCATGATTCCGGTGGCGCTGCTGTATGACACTCCCGACAACGCGGCCGCGGAGATGGCTTATCTGCAAAAACGCGGTTATCCAATTTCTTACGTGGAGATGGGCGAAGAAGCGGATGGGCAATACATGCTGCCGGAAGATTATGCGGCGCTTTACGTGCAGTGGGCGACGGCGCTGCATCGCGTGAATCCTGCTTTGAAGCTGGGCGGGCCTTCGTTTCAGGGCGTGAATAGAGACATTGAGGTTTGGCCGGACGCGAGCGGCAACGTTTCTTGGACCGCGCGCTTCGTGAACTATTTGAAACAGCACCAGCGGCTGAACGATCTCGCGTTTTTTTCTTTTGAACATTATCCGTACGACCCGTGCCGGATTCCGTGGGGTAGTTTGTACGACGAGCCGGAGCTGGTGAATCACATCATGCAGGTGTGGCGGGAAGATGGCGTGCCGGCGAATATTCCGATGTTCATCACCGAAGGAAATCTTTCATCGGCGGCCAGCGAGACGTACATGGACCTCTTTTCCGGGCTTTGGCTGGCGGATTATGTGGGCTCGTTCCTGAATGCCGGTGGCAGCGGCATGTATTACTTCCACTATTTGCCGCTGCAGATGGAACATGGCTGCAATGATTCTCCGGGAACGTTTGGAATGTTCACGGTGGACGCGGATTATCAAATCCAACAGCCGCTGGCGCAATTTTTCGTGGCGCAGCTGATTAATCTTGAATGGGTTCAGCCGGGAAGCGCGGAACATCGCGTCTTTGCTGCGAAGAGCGATGTGGACGACGGCGCAGGTCATGCGTTGGTGACGGCCTACGCGTTGAAGCGTCCGGATGGGCAGTGGTCTTTGCTGATTGTGAATCGCGACCAGCAGAATGCGCACGCGGTGCGAATTTCTTTTCAGGATCAGGCGGCGCACAGCGCGGCTTCATTCACCGGCCCCGTGCAGATTTCAACTTTTGGGCGCGAGCAATATCATTGGCAGCCGGCGGAAACGAGATTCATGGCGCACGACGAGCATGCGGCGGAGCGTCCCGTGGTGGTGAATACGAAAGGCTTCGCCGATCCGGATGGGCCGATCAAGCACACAGACGAAAATGCGCAGAAGGATACCTCGTTCGATTTGCCCGCTGCGTCCGTGACTGTGATCCGCGGAAGGATCGCGGCGAATTGAAAACCGCCACGCTCGAAAGTCATGGCTTGAGTGGTTAAGATTCGACGAACCTCAATTTCTTTGCGGCGTGCCCGAAGTCCCGCCCTTGCGGTGAAAGTGCTGCTAGAATGCGCGACATGCGACGCCACCTGATTCAGTTGCTCGCTCCCCTTTCTGTTTTTCTAGTTGCAGCGATTTTCGTTCATGCCGGCATCAAGGATCGCCCGTGGTGGACTGTGCAAACCAGCGGCATTGATGCGAATTTGCGCGGCGTGAGCGCCGCGGTGTTTACGGATTCCCACTATGTTGCCACGCCTGTGGTATGGGCTTCCGGTTCGAACGGCGTGATTTTGCAATCAAAAGACGCCGGCAAGAACTGGAAGCGCATGTCGGTGCCAGGCGCAGAGACGCTGGATTTTCGCAGCATTCAGGCGTTTGATGATCAGAAGGCCTACGTCATGTCCAGCGGCGACGGCGAAAAATCGCGGATTTACAAGACGACGGATGGCGGCACGACCTGGAAATTGCAGTACGCGGACAAGCGCAAGGGATTTTTTCTGGATGCGCTGGTGTGCACTTCGCAGATCGAATGTCGCGCAGTCGGCGATCCCATTGATGGAAAATTCGTAATCCTGCGCACGCGGGACGGCGAAACTTGGGAGCAGCTTCCCACCGACCAGATGCCCGCTGCGTTGCGCGACGAAGGCGCTTTCGCCGCGAGCGGAACTTGCCTTGCGATTTACAGCTATGAAGACGTTTATTTCGTCACGGGCGGGCCCTCGGCGCGTCTGTTTCATTCGGGCGATGCGGGCTACTCCTGGACGGTGAGCAGCACTCCGATCGTTAGCGGCAATGCTTCCTCGGGTATTTTTTCGATCTCTGTTTGGGAAAAGACTTTGGTCGTCGTGGGCGGCGACTATAAGGATATCGGTAATCCACGCCGTGTGGCGGCTTATTCGCCGGACCAAGGCAAGACCTGGAAATTGGCGGAGAAGCAGCCGGGGGGATTTCGTTCAGCGGTGGCGCGCATTGACGAGGAATTTCTGGTTGCCGTGGGCCCGAATGGAGAAGACCTCAGCGAGGATGGCGGCGCGCACTGGAGGCGTACGGATTCGCTGAACCTCAATGCACTGGCAGTGCTCCGATACGATTACGCCTGGGCGGTGGGGCCAAACGGCACGATTGCGCGTCTTAGATCTTCGCCCATATACAAACTTCACTAGCTGCGTGAGTGTCGTGAATCCGCATGCGCGCTGGGGTGGGCATTGAGTTTGCGAATGACACAAACATTTACTGCAGAGGCACAGAAAAAAGTTACCTGTAGTTCATTTGAGGATTGTAGGACGCGCATAAGAATCCCACTGAAAATTGTGTTGTTGGCTATGGCTGTGCTTGGTTCTTTGATCTTGGCTGGTGCGTCTCAGGGGCAGGCTGCGGATTCCGCGAACGGCATTGAAGGCGTGTGGACCGGAGTGCTCAGAGGGCAGCTGCATTTGGTAGTGACGATCACGAAGTCCAGCAGCGGCGAGCTGGATGGCACGATGAACAGCGTGGACCGGCACGCCGTTCTTGCGCTGAGCAACGTGACGTTTCATGGCGACGCGCTGCGTTTCGAAGTGCCGCGCATGGGTGGCGTGTACGAAGGCAAGCTGAAGAAAAACGGCCGCGACATTTCGGGCAGTTGGACGCAGACCGGCGTGCCGGCGCAGGCGCTGGATTTCACGCGCAGCGCGGAATCCGGCGGGAGTTCAACCGGGACGTCGAACGGGGCTGCGGCTGGAAGTTCGGAGCAGCCGGCTCCCAAGGCCGAGCACACGCCGAAGCCCGTGGTGCCGTTGTTCGATACTGTGATTCCCATCGCGCCTGCGGCTTTCAAGGCGGATGGAAAATGGCATCTGGTGTACGAGGTACACATTGCGAACATGGACAAGTGGGAATACGCGTTCAAGCGCATCGAAGTTGTCTCCGCCGACGCGGCGCAGAAGCCGCTGGCAACTTTTTCCGGCGCGGACTTGGACGGAATGTTTATCCACCCGGGACTGCCCAACGCGGAAAAAGTTTCCAAGCTTGCGCCGGGAGAATTCGGCGCGGTGTTCCTGTGGGTTACGTTCGACAAGCTCGAGGACATTCCAGCGGCGATTGCCGAGCGAATCAGCGTGAAGATCGGCGATTATCCGGAGGCGCTCTCCATCGTGACGCCGCCGACGAGCGTCGAGAAGAATCCGGTGGTGATGATTTCTTCGCCGCTGATGGGGGAAGATTGGGTGGCTGCGAATGGGCCGTCGAATACTTCGCAGCATCGCCGCGCGCTGATTCCCATCAATGGCCACGCCTATATTTCGCAGCGCTTCGCGATTGATTGGGTGCAGGTGTATCCCGACGGCAAGACGTACAAAGGCGATCCCGGCGACAACAAAAATTATCGCGCCTACGGGACGGAAATTCATGCGGTAGCGGATGGAGTGGTAACCCAGGTGGGAGACGGCATTCCGCAGAATACGCCGGGGGCGAAATCGCTGGCCGTGCCGATCACTCTGGAAACGATTGGCGGAAATCACGTGATCATGGAAATCGACAACAGCCTGTTCGCGTTTTACGCGCACATGCAGCCAGGTTCGTTGCGCGTGAAAGTGGGAGACAAGGTCACGCGCGGGCAGGTGCTGGGGCTGCTCGGCAACTCCGGAAATTCGTCGGAGCCGCATTTGCACTTTCAGATCTGCAACGCTAATTCAGAATTGGGATCGGAGGGATTGCCGTACGCGTTCGCATCATTCGAAGTGCAGGGGAACGGCGAGGAAGACAGGATGTCCATGTTTCCGGGCGGCCCGGTCAAACATGATATGGAAATTCCCTCAGAAGATGAAATCGTGCGATTTCACGACGGCGGAAAATAGAAAAGCGAAAAGAGAAGATGGAAAAGCGGTTTTCGGCGCAGCGCTAGTTCGCGCCCGTACGTGTGTCGGCAAAGTTTCGGCGCGCGAACGCTTCCACACGCACGTCTTGTTCTTTCTCTGAAAATCGTGACAGGCCCTTCTCGGCGATCACCGCCAGCTTCGCTGCGGCTGCGTTCAGCGAGAGTTTTTTTCCTGATCATCCTGTTCAAATCATAACAGCAAAGCGCTGGAATGCAGCGACCGGGGTATGCGGTTACGTCCGAGTTTGGCGCGAGCAACTCAAAAGCTCGCGGTAAAGGCACCGCGAAAGGAAGGCGCTGCGCGCCGACATCTTTATGTCGTGGCTGAAGCCACGACCCACAAAGATAGAGGCCTAAGCGCGCGTGTCTTCGATACATGGCGCCGCCGCGTCGGGCTAAATTATGCCGCGCGCACGGCGCTGGTTTTGTGGAAAGGCTGGGCCGCCGGACCAGACTGGAGTTTATGTTATATTGACCGTTCATAAGTTGCGAGCCGCAGAATGAGCAAACTTCGCATTTCGATTGTTGAATATTTGAATACGGCGCCGCTGGTGTGGGGATTCACGGACGGGCCGCTGGCGGGGAAGTATGATTTGTCGTTTACCTGGCCGTCGCAGTGCGCGGAAGCTTTGCGCAGCGGCGCGGCGGACGTGGCGATTATCCCTTCGATCGAATACCAGCGCATGGAAAACGTGGTGGCGCTGCCGGGAATGGCGGTAGCGGCGAAAGGCGAAGTGCGTAGCATCCTGGTGGTCTCCAAAAGACCGATCCAGCGCGCCAAGCGCATCGCGCTGGACGCCAGCTCGCGCAGTTCGCAGGCGTTGGTGCGGATTTTGGCCGCCGAACACTGGAACATCCAGCCGGATTTTGTCGAGACCGCGCCGGACGCTTCCGAGATGCTGAAAAATGCCGACGCGGCGCTGGTGATCGGCGACCCGGCGTTGCGCATCGCGCTGAAGATGGAAGCGCTCTCCGCGAAAGTTCCGGGCGGCGGCGATTGCTGCAAAGGCGATCCGGAAGATATGCCGGTGCCGGGCTTCGAAACGATTTTCGTTTACGACGTGGCGTATCAGTGGAGCGAAATGACCGGCAAGCCTTGCGTGTTGGCGATTTGGGCGGGGCGTCGCGATGCGATCACGCCCGAAGTGGTGGCGGATTTTCAGGCGTCGAAAGCCTACGGACTGGAGCGCCTGCGCGAAATTTCCGAAGCCGCCGCGATCAAGCTAGATATGCCGCCGCGCGCGCTGGAGCGCTACCTCGCCGACAACATTCATTTCGGCCTCGAGCCGGAATATCTCGCGGGCTTGAATCTCTATTATGAAAAAGCGGCGGCCTTCGGACTGATTCCACGGCATCGCCCCTTGGAATTTGCTGCCGCGCAATCCGCATCCGCTTCCTCGTCCACGGCTCGCCACGGAGCGTGACGGCGTGGAGCGCATCGGAACTCTCGCCACCCTGCGACGTTATCCGGTAAAAGGCATGGCTGGTGAAGACGTCGCCGCGGCGCGCGTCACGTTCGCTGGAGTCGTCGGCGATCGCGTGTATGCCTTTGTGGATGAACTGGATCAATCCACCTTTCCATGGATGACCGCGCGCAAGGCTCGCGAGTGGCTGCTACTGCGGCCGCGCTTTTTGGATCCGCCGCCCGTGGAGGAAGCAATTCCCGGCGCCGGGCGCTACGCTGCTGAAGTGGTCACGCCGCAAGGCGAAAAATTCACGGCCGGTGATGCGAACTTCACGAAGTATCTGGAGCGGCGCTTCGGCCATTCGCTCCGGGCGCGCTTTTCGGAGCGTTCCATGACGGATGCGGCGCCCGTCTCGATTTTCGGCTTGGCGACGGTGCGCGGGTTATCACAGGAAACCGGCCTGGCGCTCGATGCGCGGCGCTTTCGCGCGAATTTTTATGTGCGCTGGGAATGTGACGAGCCTTTTTACGAAAACCAACTGGTGGGCCGCGCGTTGCGAATTGGCGAGGACGTGACGGTTCAGGTGGTGAAGAAGGATGGCCGCTGCGTGATCATCACACTCGATGCGGAAACGGCGGAGCGCGCGCCGGTGGTTCTGGAGAAAGTCGCCCGCGAGCACGACGGGTGCGCCGGGGTCTATGCGGCGGTTTTACGCGAAGGCATCGTGCGAGCCGACGATCCTGTATACTTGGTTTGAGGGAATGGAGCGGTGGGCACGGCATGCGGTGCCCCTACGGAAGTCATGGGGATAACACAAGAGGAAGCGCTGGAGCTTTTTAATTCCGATGACCTGATCGGCATCGGCATGGCCGCGAACGAAGTGCGCCGCGCAAAGACGGACCCGCGCGTAGCTACATACCAGATTGACCGCAACATCAATTACACGAATTTCTGCACGGAATATTGCTCGTTCTGCGCGTTCTACCGCCCGCTGGGCGCGAAAGACGGCTACATCCTGCCGCTGGAATCCATCTACGAAAAAATCGAAGAGATGATCGAGCTGGGCGGCACGGGCGTGCTGATGCAGGGCGGGTTGCATCCGGATTTGCGCATCGAGTTCTACGAAAACATGTTGCGCTCGATCAAGCAGAAATTTCCGCAGATACACTTGCACTGTTTCTCGGCGCCGGAAATTGGTTGCATCGCGGAAGTTTCCGGATTATCGGTGCGCGACACCATCGCGCGACTGCGCGATGCGGGGCTGGACTCGATCCCCGGCGGCGGCGCGGAAATCCTGGACGATGAAATTCGCGCGAAGATTTCGCGGTTGAAGTGCCGGTCCGACGAATGGGTTAGCATGCACCGCGACGCGCACTCGCTGGGCATGCGCACTACCGCCACCATGATGTTCGGCTGCGGCGAGGAATACCGCCACCGCGTGAATCACCTGGAGTCCATCCGGCGGATTCAGGAAGATACCGGCGGGTTCACGGCTTTTATTCCCTGGATTTTCGCGCCGGAAAATACCCCGCTGGGAAAGAAGATTCCCGAGGCCACCGCGTTTGATTACTTGAAGACGCTGGCGATCAGCCGCTTGTACCTCGACAAAATTGATCACATCCAGTCCAGCTGGCTCACGCCGGGGATTAAAATCTGCCAGGTGGGCTTGCAGTTTGGCGCGGATGATGTGGGCAGCATCCTGATCGAAGAGAACGTGGTGTACGCCGCCGGCGTGCGCAACCGCACTAATGAAGCAGAGCTGCGCCGGATTATTTCCGACGCTGGCTACATCCCCGCACAACGCGACACGTTGTATCGCTCTTATTCATTGAAGCAATCCCACGCAAGCAATCAGTAGATGTGTCGCACCTACGGCGCTCTGAATTTTTTCGCGATGGTTCCCAGCGCTTCCGCGCTGGGCTAAGTTTTTCCGCGCCTCCCGTTCGACCCTGCCACAGGCAGGGTCTCAGGGTAAAACGGCGCTGGGGCGAGGAAATGCGGGAGTTCAACGTTGCGTTGCGAATCCTATGCGGAAAGAATCACGGCGGGTTCGGCTACGGTGGCGGGGAATTCCAGGCTGATGCTGGCGCCGAAGGGCTGCTTGTTGCTCAGAACTATCTCGCCGCCGACTTCCTGAATAATGCCGTAACAGATGCTGAGGCCGAGGCCGGTGCCTTTGCCCACAGGCTTGGTGGTGAAGAACGGATCGAAGGCGCGATTCAAGTCGTTGAAGCCGGGCCCGGAATCCTCGAAGCGGATGAAGACGCGGTCGCCCTGGCGCGTGGCGGTTATGGAGATGGAGCGCTGCGCGCTTTCTTCCACAGCGTCGATCGCATTGTTCAGAATATTTAATAGCACTTGCTTGAGTTCGTCCTCGCCGATGGAAATGCGCGGCAGGTCCGGCTCGATGTGCAGGTCCATCCGTATGCCGAGCTTGCGGATGTGGAATTCGCGGAGTTGGATCACGTCGTGCAGCGCGGCTTCGAAATCCGCGACACGCGCCGCGGGATTGTTTTGGCGCGCAAAACGCAGCAAGCCGTCCACGATTCGCTTCATGCGGCGGGCCTCCGCGCCGAGTTTCTCCACGCGTTTCGCGGCCTTCTGGCCTTCCACTTCCTCGCTCAGCAGGTCCGCATAGCCCATGATGCCGGTGAGCGGATTATTCAATTCGTGCGCCACGCCCGCCACCAGCTGGCCCAGGGCCGCTAATTTTTCCGAGCGCACCAATTGGTGATGGAGGCGCGAATTTTCGATGGTCACCGCAAGATCGGAAGCCAGCACTTCCAGCTTCATGATTTCGGCGGTCTCGTTGCTTGCGTTGTCTTCGGTAGTCGGCGCGGCGCTCAGGCACAGGCAGCCCAGATGCGAGCCGCGCCAGGAAACCAACGGCACGAGCACTTCGTGCTCCGCTGCGCTGAGGGACCCTGCGCCTCCGTCCGCCGAGCGGATGAGGAAGGAATTGTTGCCCAGCTGCGTGCCTTGTTTGCAGAGTTCTTTCACTTTCTCGATGGTCCACGCTTTGCTGCGTTCCTCGAAGGCCGACTTTTGCGCCACCGAAAAACCCGTGCAGCCGCCGAGGCGCAGGGAACGATCGTCACGCGCGAGGAACAGCGCAGCGCGCGGAAAACTGGTGGCGCCGGTGACGGCGGCGGTAATTTCTCCGCATAGATCGGCGGGGTCGCTGCCGGCGAGCAGGCGCGAAGTGATTTGCGAAAGTTGCAGCAAGAGCCGGTTGGCGGCGCGCTCGCGTTCGTTGGCGCGCTCGATCACGCTGGATTTATCTTCGATCAGCGCGAGAATCATTCCAAAAGCTACGAAAAATTTCGGCACATTCCACAGTTCCGGATTCACTTGCAGCTTAGGCGCATAATGCGCGACCAGCGCGCCGGCGGGGAACACCGCGCCCCAGGCCAGAAATCCTCCGGTTACAGTAATCACGCCCGGTGAAGGCCGCGGAAAGCGCTTCCAGTAGAGAATGCCGCAAAGTCCGAAAGTGAGCGTGAGGATGGCGTTGATGCCCAGATCGGCGCTTCCGGAAAGCTGGGAGTGAATGGCCCAGGTTCCGATGATGGCCAGTACGATCGCGATGCCGATGGCATAAGGCTTGGTGTAGGGAAAGCTGCGCAGCGCAAAAGCCGCGCCGCCGAAGAAAATTGTTCCCAGCGTCAGGGCCATCAGTCCATAAATGTGCCAGTCGAAGACTGCGGCAACCGCGTGAAATGCGGTGGGCACGGCGAGAACGGCCAACATCGTGAGGCGATTCTTGCGATCTTCGACGGCTTGCGTCATCGAAACCACGAATACCACGCCCGAAAGTTCCAGCGCGCCGATGTCAATTGACTCCAGAATATTTTCGAGTGTGCCAGTGTGCGTTTCGAATGCTTGAATAAAAAAGTGCAGGAAAATCAGCGCCCAGGCGCACGTCCATAAGCGAATTCGCGTCGAAGGCGCATGCTTGCGGAGCGATAAAAAAATCCCAACCAGGACGAAAAGGACGAGAATCGTGGGAAGCTTGTCGAGCAGTGAATTCACTGGTTGCCCCTGGAAGTACTAAGGCTACGGGTTGGGGGGAGGCGAAACAATAGAACGTCGGTACCACGGGCTGCCGCGGTTCCGTTTCGGGAATTGCGGCACCATGCTAGGTAAGTTCTATTGTTTCAGTGGTATGCGGAGGTCTAGGGTGACTTCGCTACCTTCCGGCAGGTCCACCGGATCGGCCGGCACGAAGACCCCTTGCACGAATCTTGCGCGAAGGGTGCGCGGGGGATTTGCGCGCGGCGGCGCGGGCGCTTGCGTCGCGCGCGCGGGAGCAGGCGCGATTTCGTTTGCGATCCGGGATTTGCGGTCTTCGAATTTGGGCACTCCGGCGGAATCGAGGGCAACGTTCGCAAGCGCATCGGCGTCGCGATTCAGTTCGCGGCGGACGTGCTCGATGGCGAAATATCGCAACTGGCGGCTGAGTTTTGTGGCCCGTTCGTGCAGCGGCTTCAGGTCCGCGCTCTTCACTTTGTAGCGCCCCTGCATTTGGCGCACCAGCAGTTCGGAATCGCTGCGGACGCGCAGCGCGGCGATATTGTGACTCGCGGCGTAATCGAGCGCGGCGAGCAGCGCGAAATATTCGGCGACGTTGTTGGTCTCGCGGCCGATATTTTTCGCCAGCTCCAGCGCGATTTTTCCTTCGGGGTCGCGCAGCACCACGGCATAGGAAGCAGGGCCGGGATTGCCGCGGGAAGCGCCGTCAATATTTGCAACATACACGCCTGCCGGCGGCGCTGCCGGATGAGAATCGGCGAATAAGCGTGCGCTTCCTGGCGGAGGAACTTTGCGGATTGGGCTCATCGGCGCGCCACATTTTCCTGGAAATTTGCCGCGCGCAAGCTGCGGACGGCGTGCTGATTCGCGGCCAGTTTCGTTTTAATTTTCACTGTGGGAGGGCGTGGAACCGGATGGATCGCCGGCGGGTCCTGCGGCAGCCGCCGAAGCTGCCGGTTCAAGGTAATAGAGAATGCGCGTGCAAGTCTCGCAGTGAAACATTTCGTGGCTGGTCGAGCGGCGCATCTCTTGAAACACGTGCGGACGAATGCGCATGCCGCAGGCGCTGCATTTTTCGTCGCGCACTTCGGCGAGCGCCACGTTGTCGTGCTTCTTCATGATGCGGTCGTAGTGGTCCAGCATGTCTTCGGGAATTTCGGACGTGGCGCGGGCGCGTTCCGTGTTTCCTTCGGCCAGCTCCTTTTCCGCGGCGGCCTTTTCCTTTTCGATTTCGGCGCGCTCGCGCCGCGCTATTTCTTCCACTTCTTTCAGGGATTTTTCGGCGGCTTTGATTCGGCGGTCATATTCTTCGCCGGCCACCATTTGTTCGAGCAGGCGGTCTTCCGCTTTAAAGATTTCGTCTTCGGCGTTCTGCACTTCATGCTGCAGGGCTTTATACGCTTCGTTGGTTTTTACTTGGGAGGTTTGATCTTTGTATTTGCGAACGCGGTCTTTCCACTGTTCGACGTCCAGTTCGTATTTTTTGCGGTCTTTTACGGTGGCGACTTGCGCGGCCTTGCTCTTGTCCAACTCCGCTTTGGCGGCGGCGACGCGGCCGTCCACTTCCGCGATTTTTTTGGGCAGCGTCGCGAGCCGCGCCCGGACAATTTGCAGGCGCGTGTCCACGCTCTGCAGGTCGAGCAAATTCTGTAGGACCTTCAGCACTGGAACCTCATTCTAACACAATGCCGCGCGGGGCTTGGCGTGCATGGAAAGCGGGGAGCGCTGGCTGGAGACGCACTCAATGCGCGGAACGCCTTCCGGGGACTGTCACGAGCTATTTGCAGCACAAGATCTGTCTGGACCCGCACCAGCACATCGGTCGACCTGCAAATCGCAAAAAAAGCTATGCCTTATCGCTGAGCTCTCGCCATTTCGCATCCGCCAGCACCACGGAGGTTTCAATCTGGCGTTCTGGAATACTCCAATACTTCTTGAGCAGCCGATTTTTCTCTTCGCGTTCAACCATCTGAAAGCCGTATCTTTCGTAAAAGTGGATCGCCCAGGCAGCATCGGCCCACGTGCCGATCAACACCGGAGCTGTTGCCCTATTCCGCAAATGAGCCAGCAAATGCGCTCCGATCCCGCGCCTCTGGCTGCTGGTGCGAACATAGGCGTGCCGAATGAGGGTCACGTCCTGCACCGCCTGAATGCCCATCACGCCTGCCAGCCCGCCGGCGTCCTCGTAGCCCCAAAACTCAATGCCGTCGTCAATCTCGTGCCGCAGCTTCTCGCGAGGCATGTACGGTTCCGTCCAGCGATCCGCTGGAATGATCCCCTTATAGGCTTGCGCGCCATCGTTGATGATGGTCCAAATCGCCTCAAATTCGCGGTCTTCGCAGCGGCGGATCATGAGCAGTCAGCCTCCTGGCTCGCACTTTCAAGTTTCATGCCGCCCGGTTAGACGCTCCTACTCGCTGGCGCAGTAGTGTAAGTTTTCAGTTACGCGCGACCCGAGCTGCGGCAACCCCGCGCCTAAGTCCAATAGTTACATCGCTGTCCAACACTGAGTCTTTTCCGGCAGCTCATCCGTAGTATGAATATGACGGGCAGCGCAACGGTTTACGGTGCGATGATACGCGGTTTAGCGGGCCGCGCCGCCGCAGCAGCAACATACTGGGAGGGGCGGGTGGCTCTGGACAGCGACGTAGCGCAACTTCGGCGCGGCGATCTTGATGCGCTGTCCACGCTTCTGACGCGTTATCAGAATCGCCTCTATCGCTATCTACTGCGCATGGTGCGACAGCCGGCAGAGGCCGAAGACCTGTTCCAGCAAACTTGGCTGCGCGTGGCGGAAAAAATCCAGCACTATGATCCGCGCCGCAGTTTTGAGGCCTGGCTGTTCACGCTGGCGCGCAATCTGGCGATTGACCATCTGCGCCGCATGCGCCCCGAAAGCCTGGACGAGCCAATTGGCGATTCCGCTTCCGGAGAAACCGCGGCAACGCGTTTGCCGTCGCGCGAGCAGCCGCCGATCGAAGGAATCCTACAGCGGGAACGTTCGCAGAGGCTCGGCGTGGTGCTGGAAATGCTCCCAGTGGTGCAGCGCGAAGTCCTGACCCTGCGCTTCGAGGAAGAAATGAAGATCGAGGAAATCGCCGAAGTGCTGGGCGCGCCGCTTTCCACGGTGAAAACTCGTTTGCGCCGCGCGCTGGAGCGCTTGCGCGTGATTATGGAAACCAGCTATCCCGGAGAAAACTGGCAATGAACGAACACCACAAAATCCGGGCGTTGCTGTCGCTCGCCGCGGCGGACGTGCTCGATCCCGGCGAAGAAAAGCAATTGATGGATCATCTGCGGACCTGCGATTCGTGCGGCGCGGAGCTGGAGAAATGGAAGCTGCTGGCGGGCGGCTTGCGCCGGCTGCCGACGCCGCAGCCGCGCTCCATCGTGGTGGAGCGAGCGCGCGCCCAAGCGCAGATTCGCCTGACCGAAGAAATCGAGCACCGCTGGAATCGCACCGTAATCATCGGCCTGCTGGTATTCGCGTGGATTTTGACGCTGCTGAGCTGGCCGCTGGTGCGTTTGTTCACCGGCGGCGTGTTGGGAATGCTGGACCCCCGATTCAATCACGCCTGGATCGTGTTTGGCGTCTTTACGACGAGCGTATGGCTGGCAGGAGGCGCGGCGGCAGTGCTGCTCTCCATGCAGCAGCGGCGCGAAAGGAGATTGGCATGAGCCGATTCACACAGGAATTGAAGGTCATTCCGGGCACCGTACGATTCTTCGCGGTAATCATTTACATCGTGGCCGCGGTGGGTTTCGCGCTATTCGCGGCGTTCTCGCACGATGAGGGTCTCGCCCACATACCCGAAATCGGAAAGGTTCTTCTGACCGTGTGTATGGGAATCGTGCCGGCGATCTACTTGCTATTCATCGGCTACGTGTATGCGGATGCGAAGCGCCGCGGCATGCGTCACGTGATGTGGACCCTGCTGGCGATTTTCATTCCCGACGCGATCGGGATCATTCTCTATTTCATCCTGCGCGACCCGCTGATGAAGCCTTGCCCCGGGTGTTCGCAAGTCCTGAAATCCGGATACACGTTCTGCCCGCACTGCGGCACTTCGCTGTCGCCCACCTGCCCGAATTGCGGCCGCAGCGTGGAATCGGGCTGGGCGAACTGCCCGGCCTGCGGAACGAAGTTGCCGTCGCCAACCCCGCGCGCGGCGTAGCAAGAGGGCTCGTCTAGGTAGCGGTCCCGCGACTGCGAGGCCGCCGCTACAAAACCCGCAACGTTTTTCCTCCACGCCATATCTCGGTAGAATACCTGCGGACCAAAGGAGGCTTGCGATGCCGTACGTACAGGTGACGTGGGTGGCGGGACGCACACCCGAGCAGAAGCGCAAACTGGCCGAGCGCATTACGCTGGCGTTGATCGAAGACGGCCGCGCCAAACGCGAAAATATTCAGGTGACGTTCGTGGATTTGCCGCCAACCGATTACGCCGAGGCGGGCGTGACGGTCGCGGACCAAAAACGCACGCCGTAACGCAAACTGATGCGCGGCGGCGCGCGCCGATGGAGCATTGGTGCGCGTCCCGCAATTCGTCCCGCCCTGCCTCGGTTGCGCGCAATCCATCGGCGCCTACGCCGAAGGATGCATCTCGCGGCGCACCAGCGCGGCGTCAATGAAGTAACCGATGCCGACGCAAATGGGAATCACGCCGAAAACCGCCGCTTGCGCTGCGTCCGCCTCGTAGTGCGCCAGTAGTAGGAAGGTGATCAGATATCCCAGCCCGCCGGCGGTGAGCAGGATTGCAGCCTTGCGCGAACGCGCGTGCGGCGGCAGTTCATCCGCCATCGGCACCGAAACTCCCTTGGCGATTGCGGCCAAGCGTTCTTCCGTGCGCAATTTTCTCACGCGGTACCAGGCGTAAATCGCGGCCAGCGGAATCGAAAGCGACAGCACGACTGCGGCAAAACCGATAGGTTCCATTTTAAGCCTCCTCGCTTGATCTCAATGTCTCGAATGGTACAAGGCCCCAAATCGTTTTCAGCTTCGGCTAAAGATACGCAGGGCGGCGCAAAGATGTTCCACGCGAAAGGCCCGGGAATCTTGCCGGCTACCGCCCCGCTCAGTCTCCTCTGTGGTCGAAGGGGCGGGTCCCGCAGGCGCGGGACCTGTCCCTACGGACTAGTGGTGTGGGTCGGAACTGTCGGGGATAAAAGAGCGCCTTACTGCGTGGCGTGCACTTCCATGGATTGATCTACAACAAAATCGCTGCAACCTGGGTAAGTGGCAGTGGGGCAGTGCGCGACGGCACGAAAAGTCTGGTCCGAAGCTTCCACGGAATAGGTGTAACCGTCGCGGCTGGTTCGCCTCATCGTCAGCTCGCCGCTGTAAATCAATTGATCCAGCGAAGTGTAAGACCCGTTCTGGGCCTGGTGCGCGCGCTCGGCCTGCGCGATGCCCAGCAAATCGTTTTTCACACCGACGATGTCAATCGTCTGCTGCGGCCTCCCGGTTCCTTCCGATTCGAGCTTCGAGAAATAATATTTGTACGCGACGCCCACGATGAGCGCGACGACTAGCAGGCCCGCCAGGCTTTTCATGCTGCACCTCGAGTTTGCACCTTGAAAATCAGCTTACATCGCCGCAAAGCCCCTCGCAACCGCATGTAATCTTTTTGCTACGGCGTGCGTCTAACCGGGGTGCGAGAAGAAGTGCGAGCGGAAGCCTCTGGACGCCCCGGATTTTTCAGGCCGCCTGAAGCACAGCAAGCGTCACACGATTCAATGGGAAACCACTGGGTCAACGCGAAATGGCTGGGCCACCGGTTTGACTCTCATGCGGAGGGTCGTTGATACTAGGCCATCGCTGCCAACCGGCCAGGCTTCGCGCGGTAAATTCCCTCGACGGGAGCAAATGAGAATGACGATACGGCAGAGTTTCCGTGTGAGCGTACGCGCGCTCGCTGCGCTGGCGATATGCGCCACGCTGAGTTTCACGATCAGCATCGCTCCGCTCTTCGCGCAAGAAAATAGCGCGCAGGTCCGGCCTCCCAAGCTGAACTACACCACGCACGCCCTGCCGAACGGCCTGCAGGTGATTCTGCTGGAAGACCACGAAGTCCCCATCATCAATCTTCAAGTCTGGTATCACGTCGGCGGAAAAGACGAACGCCCCGGCCGAACCGGATTCGCACACCTCTTCGAGCACTTGATGTTCAAGGGTTCGGCCCACGTGCCGGCCGAGGAACATTCGCGGATCATCGAATCGGTGGGCGGGTTCGACAACGCCGAAACCACGGACGACACCACGAATTTTTTCGAGACGTTCCCCAGCAATTATCTCGAGCGCGTTTTGTGGCTCGAGGCCGACCGCATGGGCAGCCTGAACGTCAGCGAGGAAAATTTCAAATCCGAGCGCGAAGTGGTGAAAGAAGAACGCCGCGTGCGCATCGAGAACCAACCCTACGGTTATCTGCAGGAAGATTTGCGCGCCGCCGCGTTCACTGTGCACGGCTACCATCACACCCCCATCGGCAGCATGGAAGACCTGGACAAGGCCACAATTCAGGACGTTCGTGATTTTTTCAACACGTTCTACAAGCCGAATAACGCGACGCTGGTGATTGTGGGAGATTTCGATTCCGCGCAGGCCCTGGCATGGACCAATAAGTATTTTGATGGCATTCCGGCCTCGGCGAAGGCGATTCCGCGGTTGAATAATTCCGAGCCGCCCCAGACTGCCGAGCGCGTCGCCAATAAATCGTATTCGAATACGCCGCTTCCTGCGGTGGTGATCGGCTACAAAATTCCCGCGCGTTACGCGCCGGATGCTTATCCGCTGGACCTGGCTTCGAATATTTTGGCAGGAGGCGAGAGCAGCCGTTTGTACCAGACGCTGGTGTACAAGGAACAGATCGCGGTGCAGGCCGCGGGATTCGGCGCGTTCTCCGAGGACCCAAATCTATTCTGGGCGTACGCCATCATGAATCAGGGCCACTCCGCGGCAGAAGGCGAAAAATCGCTGGTGGGAGTGCTGGACGGATTGAAAACCACGCAGGTGGAAGCCCGCGAGTTGGAAAAAGCCAAGAATCAGGAAATCGCCGGATTCGTTCTGGGCCGCGATACGGACGAAGAGAAGGCCGTGGCGCTCGCATCCGCCGCGGTAATCGGGAAAGATCCCGCGCTGGCGAACACGGAGTTGGATCGCTACCTCGCCGCTTCTCCGGCGGACATACAGCGTGTGGCAAAGGATTATTTTCAGTCCGCGCACGCGACGGTGCTGATCGTCACGCCGGTAGCGCCCGGAGCACCCGGGCAACAATGATGCAGGCGACGACGATGCGAAAAACATTTTCAGGAGCAACGATGAAGCGGGCGATGAGCCGGACAAATTTTCTGATTGCAGCAGCCTTATTTGCCGCGGCCACGGCTGCGTTAGCGCCGGTCGCGATCGCGCGGCCACAAGCATCGGCGCCTGTATCACGCAGCGAAACCGAACCCGCATCGCAGGAACCGCAAAAAGCGTCCGGGATTGTGCCGCCGGGCGTGAAACTCGCGCCGGAAATGCCGGCGCCGGGCGCGCCGCGGACATTTGAATTTCCGAAAGCATCCACCAAGACCCTGCCCAATGGCTTGCGCGTCCTTGTCGTCACCGATCATCGCGAACCCGCCATTGCCGCGCGCCTGGTGATTCTTTCCGCCGGCAGCATTCAGGATCCCGCGGGGATGCCGGGCGTGGCGGGAATGACGGCTGGTCTGCTGACGCAGGGAACCACGAAAAGATCTGCCAAGGAAATTGCCGAGGCGATTGATTTTGTGGGCGGCACATTGGAAGCGAAGGCCGGCCGGGACGCCACTACGGTGACGCTCGACTTGGTGAAAAAGGATTTAGGCGTAGGTATGGATCTGCTGTCTGACGTGGTGCTGCATCCCGCATTTCGCTCAGAAGAACTCGATCGCCAACGACAGCAACTTCTTTCCGACCTGGAAGTGCAGTACTCCGATCCGAATTATCTGGCGACGCTGGCATTCGCGCGCACGTTGTACGGTTCTTCGCCCTACGGCATGCCGGAAGCAGGCACTCCGGCCACGGTGAAAAAACTCCAGCGCGAAGATTTCGTGAAATTTCACGACGCGAACTACGCGCCGAATCAGGCCCTGCTAGGTTTCGCCGGTGACATCACGCCGGAAGACGCATTCGCGATCGCCGAAAAATATTTCGGCGGCTGGCAAAAAATCGAAGTGGCCGCCGCCGCGCCGCAAGCGCCCGCCGCCGCGACGGCCAGCCACGTCTGGCTGATTGACAAGCCGGACGCCGTGCAAACGCAAATCCGCATCGGCAGGATTGCGATTCGCCGCGCCGATCCGGATTTTCTTCCGCTGGATGTGACCAACCATATCTTCGGCGGCAGCTACAACAGCCGCCTGAACACCGAAGTGCGCATCAAGAAGGGGCTCACCTACGGAGCTTCGTCCTCCTTTACTCCGCATCGCTTCACCGGTTCGCTCGCGGTGGAAACGTACACACGCACCGAAGCCACCGTGGACGCGACGAAGCTCGTGATGGACCTGCTGACGGGGATGTCGCAGGGCAAGGTTTCGCAGAAGGAATTGAATTTTGCGCGCGATTATCTGGCGGGCGTGTATCCCATCGAATCGGAAACCGCGGAGCAAGTTGCCGATCGCGCCATCACCGTCGCGGCATTCGATTTGCCCGCGGATTACAATCAGACTTACCCGGTAAAAATTCGCGCTACTTCACTCGAGCAAGTGCAAGCCACCGCGCGAAAATATTTCACTACGAGCGACCTGGATATCGTGCTGGTCGGGAACGTCAGCGCATTTCGCGACGCGCTGAAAAAAGAGTTTGCCGGCGCGGAAATCAGCGAGATTCCTTTTGGTCAAGTGGATGTGCTTTCGCCGGACCTGCGTGCGCCTAAGCAGGCCGCTTCCTCTGCCGCCCCCGCCACGCCGGAATCTTTGGAGCAGGGCAAAGAAATCCTGCTGGCCGCCGCGCAGGCCGCCGGTGGCGATGCGCTGCAATCCGTCGCGACCTTGAGTTTCACCGAGAACGGCAATCTGCATAATCCGCGCGGCGACCGGCAGCTCGGCGTGAAGTGGCAAGTTTCCTACCCGGACCGCTCGTACGGCGAAGTGAGTCTTGGCCCCACGACGATCGAGCAGGTCTGCGACGGAAAATCATCGTGGCTGAAATTTCCAGACGGAATCCGCGACACCACGGACATGATCGGCGAATTCAAGCGCGGCATCACTCTTTTTGGTGGCGGCTGGGGCCTGTATCAACAGGCGCTCGCCGGAAAAATTACCGGGCAGGCAATCGGCGAAGAGGACGTCGCCGGGAAGAAGACGCTCGGCGTCTCCATCACTGGTGCGTTTGGCGCAGTGAAGCTGTATTTCGATCCCGCCACGCATCTACTGGCTGCGGCGCGCTATCAGTCCGCCACGGACCACGGCCCTAGCGACAATGAGCAACATTGGAGCGACTATCGCACCGTCGAGGGCCGGCAGTTCGCTTTCGCCACCGACACATTTCGCGACGGCGCGAAACTTTTCGATTCCACGGTGCAGACAGTGCAGATAAATCCCAAAGTGGACGACGCGCTTTTCGCGAAGCCCGCTTCGGCCGCTCCCGTTGCAGCGCCTGCTCCCGCGCGCGCGCCGAAATGATCCGGCGCCGCTCACTTCACCGTCAAGATCACCTTGCCGATATTTTTCCGCGCGTGAATATATTTGTGCGCGGAGGCGGCATCGCCCAGCGGAAACGTCTTGCCGATCATCGGTTTCACCTTCCCGGCGGTATACATCTTGAAAATTTCGTCGAGCTCTCCGCGCAACAGCGCGCCGCGCGCGGGCATGCGTCCCAGATTCACGCCGATGATCGAAATATTCCGCGCCATCAGCTGCAGCGGATGAAACTTCGGCGTTTGCCACAGCGCTTTCATCCCGCGAATCGCGTTTTTCTTCCCGTCCGCGCCGGCAGCGGCGGAAAAGCCGTACACCACCAGCCTTCCCGTGGGCCCCAGGCATTTGTAACTATCAGCGAAGGATTTTCCCCCGATCGCGTCCATCACCATTTCAATTCCGTCAGGCGAGAATTTGTGCACCACGTCCACGAAATTGTTTTTCTCGTAGTCAATCGCGTGGTCCACGCCGATCTTGCGCAAATACTCCTGCTTCGTCGGCCCAGCGGTGCCGTAAATCTCGAGCCCGCGCGCGCGCGCCAGTTGCACTGCGGCGATGCCCACTCCGCCCGCCGCGCCGTGAATCAGAATCCGGTCGCCTTGCTGCAAGTTGCCCATCGCGAACATCGAGTGGTACGCGGTGAGGTAGTTCACCGGAATCGCCGCGCCGTCGTCGAAGGGCATCCCAGCAGGCAGGCGATAGACGCGGCCCGCAGGCACCGCGACCCACTCCGCGTAGGCGTTGAACTGCGTGGATGCCGCAACGGCGTCGCCGATGTGCAAGGGCTCGCCGTCCCCGGCCTTGCCTCCTTCCGCGACTTTCTCCACCACCCCGGAAACTTCGAATCCAGGCACGAACGGCGGCTTCGGCGTCCCGGGATAGATTCCCATGCGTTGCAGCAAGTCGGCAAAATTGACGCCCACGGCCTTCACGCGAATCACCACTTCGCCTGGCTTTGGTTGCGGGTCCGGAACTTCGCGCCACTCAAAAACTTCCGGAGCTCCATACCTCTTTACCACCATCGCACGCATCTAACCTCCTTCTGCCGAATGCAGTTCAATTGCCGATGAATCCTTCACGCGCTCACTTTTCGATGCTGCACCGCTGCCCCGGGCTCCATTCGCACCAGGCTTTTCACTTTGGATTCAAAGGCATCCTATCTTAAACTGTTAGACTTTGCGCAACGATGAAAACCACACATAGACCACGAGTCCTCGTTACCGGTATCACGATTTTCGCCGCGGCCTTTGCCACACTGGCGGCCGCGAAACCCACGCAGGCTCCTACGCCCGCGGTACTCACGGCCATGCAGGACGAGCTAGACCGCTCGATGGCCGCCATGTCCAAGGGCGACCCTGCTGACTACTTCATCAGTTACACCGTCGCGGACCGGCAATATTCCGAAGTCTCCGGCTCCAATGGCGCGCTGCTCACCAGCGGAGAGACTCGCGCGCGTTGGCTGGAAGTGCAGACGCGCGTGGGCACCTACCAATTGGACGACACGCACAAGCTCGCCGACCGCCAGCCCAGCTGGACCAGCCCCGGCACAACCGTCGCCGCGGACGACGACATCCCCGTGCTGCGCCGCGAAATATGGCGCGAGACCGACCGGCAATACCGGGCCGCCACGCAAGCGCTTATCAAAGTAAAGACCAGCCAGCAAGTGCAGGTGCAGACCGCCGAAGGCGGAGCGCCGGATTTTTCGCGCGAAGAGGCGCACACCTCCATCGGCACGCGCGTCGAAATCAAAGTAGACCGCAAGCCTTGGGAAGAGCGCGTGCGGAAATATACCGCCGCATTCAGCAAGTCTCCTGAAGTTTTGAATTCGATCGCCACTTTCACCGCGCTGGGCATGAATCAGTATCAGGTGAACACCGAAGGCACCAAGCTGGCTTTTGGCCAGGTCCATTACCGGCTTGAGCTTTACGTCCAAAGCAAAGCGCCCGACGGCATGGACATCAACCGCTACGCCAATTTCGATTGGCTCGATACCAAGGACGCTCCGTCCGACAAAATCGTCTTCGATCGCATTCAAGTGATGATTCACGAAACCGAAGCGCTCGATAAAGCCCCGCTCGTGGATCCCTATGCGGGCCCCGCGCTGCTTACCGGACGCGCCGCCGCCGTCTTCTTCCACGAAGTTTTCGGCCACCGCGCGGAAGGTTTCCGCCAGAAGGACATCAACGAGGGCCAGACCTTCACCAGCAAAGTCGGCGAGCAGATTTTGCCGTCGTTCATTTCAATCAAGGACGACCCCACCGCAGCAGCGTTCGGCGGTCAAATGCTGCTGGGAAATTATGCGTTCGACGACGAAGGCGTGCCGTCGGAACCCGTGCAGCTGGTGGATCATGGCGTGCTGAAAACGTTTCTGATGTCGCGCTCGCCGCTCGTCACCATTCCAAATTCGAATGGACACGGCCGCCGCCAGCTGGGTTTTGTTCCAGTGGCGCGCCAGGGCAACCTGATCGTTTCCAGCTCGCATACCGTGACGAACGATCAGCTTCGCCAGCAGCTCATCGCGCTTGTGAAACAGCAGAACAAGCCCTTCGGCCTGCTGATTGACGATATCGCCGGCGGCTTCACCTTCACCGGCCGCCAGCAGCCGCAAGCGTTCCAAGTTTTGCCGCTGGTAGTTTACAAAGTGTTTCCCGATGGCCGTCCCGACCAGCTGGTGCGCGGCGTGGACATAGTCGGCACGCCGCTCGTCTCACTCACAAAAATCGTCGCCACTGGCGACACACCGGATATTTTCAATGGTTACTGCGGCGCGGAGTCCGGCTCGGTGCCGGTTTCCGCCGTCGCGCCCGCCATCTTGATTTCTGAAATGGAAGTGCAGAAAAAAGAAACTTCCACCGATAAGCCGCCGATCCTGCCGCCGCCGGCGCACGATCCGCAAGCAAAGGGGCAAGCTCAGTGAGGACTTTCGCAACGATTGCAATGCTCGCCGCGTGCGCGCTTCCGCTTTCTGCCGCCACCACCACGCACCCGAAAAATATCGTGCCGGTTCTGCCCGCGCCTGCGTCTGCTTTAGCGCCGCAATCGGCCGTGCCGGAATCCGAAAGCGACAAGACCCTGCACGCCATGCACGACGAAATGGAACGCGCGCGCACTCGCTTGCAGCTGCCCGGCGTCGAAAAACCGTTCTACCTGGAATACCGGCTGATGGATCTGGACGTCCGCGCCGTCACTTCTTCGTTCGGCGCGCTGGTTTCCACATCCACCACGCGCAATCGCTTCATGAGCGTGGACGTGCGCGTCGGCGATTATCATCTGGACAGTTCGAACTTCATCAGCGAAGACGGCTTCCAGGGCTTCCTCGGTTCCACCGGCGAAGTGGGCATTGACCGCGATTACAATTCGCTGCGCCAGGATTTGTGGCTGGCCACCGACCAGGCGTACAAACAGGCCGTCACGCAGATGTCGCTGAAGCAATCTTTTCTGCGCAGCCTCACCAAGCCGCCGGAAATTGACGATTTCTCCCAGGCTGCGCCGCTGGTGAAGATTGACGCGCACGCCGAGCCCGACTGGACCTCGCGGAACTGGGAAGACGAATCGCGCACAGCGTCCGCGGCGCTGACGAATTTTCCTCACCTCAGCGGCTCGCGCGTGAATTACTACATGATTTACGTCACCTACTATCTGATGAACAGCGAAGGCACCACCGTTCGCAGCTCGCGCAGCGTCGCCGCCATCGAAGCGGCTCTCGATACTACGGCTGACGACGGCATGGCTCTGCACGATTATTACGCCAAGTACGTCACGAAGCCGTCGGACCTGCCCGATCCTGCCGCAGTGGGCGCTTCGCTCGCGCAGACCGGCACTGAATTGATGACCATGCGCCAAAGCCCGCTGATGCAGGATTTCGCCGGCCCCGTGCTTTTCGATCCGCCCGCCGCCGGATCTCTGCTCGCGCAGGCTCTCGCGCCTTCGCTTTCCGGAGCGCGTTCGCCGCTTTCCACCATGCCCGCTTTCGATGAAATCATGGCGCGCATGGGCGGACGCAGCGAATGGTCCGGCCGCGTGAATACGCGCGTCCTTCCCGCGAACGTATTGCTCGTGGACGATCCTACGCTGAAGGAATTCAATGGCCAACCGCTCCTGGGAAATTACGAAATTGATGACGAAGGCGTAAAATCCCAGCGCGTCGAACTAGTCGAAAACGGCTCGCTGAAAAATTTGCTGATGTCGCGCCGCCCCGGCCCCGATTTTTCCGCTTCCAACGGCCACGCGCGCTCGGCGCTGCTTTCAGACGCGCGTCCGCTCTCGAGCAATCTGTTCCTGCAAGCCAATGGCGGATTGAACCAGGCCGCCCTGAAAAAGAAATTTCTCGATGCCTGCCGCGACGACGGCCACGAATGGTGCCTGGAAGTGAAGCGCATGGATAATCCCGCGCTTTCCTCCATCCGCCAGGAAGATTTCAGCGAATTTCTCGGAGGCATCGCCGGCGGCGTCGCGAGCGGCACACGCATTCCGCTCGTCGTTTATCGCGTGTACGTTGCCGACGGCCGCGAGGAAATGGTACGCGGTGGTCACATCGAGGGCCTGCAACTCCGCGCCATCCGCAATATTCTCGCCATCGGCGATGACGAAACCGTGTTCCCGTACATGCAAAGTACGCAGAATGGATTCGCCGGCACCGCGCTCGGAGCCTTTGGGTCAGCCAACGGCGGCATCCCCAGCACGGTAGTCACTCCATCCCTGCTACTAGACGAAATCGAATTCCGCGGCTTCCACGGCGAACCCCGCCGCCTCCCGCTAGTCCCAGCCCCGCCTCTAAAGTAGAAGGCGGCACAGCCACTCCTGGCTGTCCGCCTCCTGAATCGTCGGTGCCAGCCCCACCCACTAAAAAAAACCGTTCAGTAGGGGCGGGTCTCAGACCGGCCCGCTCCCGCAGGGGTAGGGGCGCTGCTTGTGAATCGCGCCACAGCGCGATTCATCCTGAGATCTTGCCGTGCGGGATCGAAGTGCTGCGCCCCAGCTTGCCACGCATTCCTACTCAAGCACCTGTTGCAGCGCCCAGCCTGCCTTTCGTGGGACAGGCAATCCTGCCTGTGCGCCGCTGCAAATGCCGTGAACAAGGTGTGGCACTTGTAGCGGCGAGCTTCAGGCCGGCGATTTGCATTTGGGCAGGCGCACAGCATGCCGTGCCCGCGTTTTTCGTAGCGCCGGCGTCCCGCCGGCTCAGTTGACTTATTTCGGCGCGCACAACGATCGCCCAGTATCTGCCTCCGCCCCATACTCCACTGCCTTTGACTTTCTTCTATCCATCGGGCGCGACCCGCGAGCCCAGCGGTGCTACACACGCCCGATTTGATACCTATGTTATAATGGTGAAACTAACATGAAAGTAACTGCAAAACGCGCTGGCGGTTCACCCGGGGACTAGATGCTTTCCCCGGCGGCACGGCCCCTCCCTTTGAGGCCGGCCGCCGTCCCCTACCAAATTCTTAATCGCTACTATGAAATATTAGAACTTCACCTAACTCGCTCAAAACAAACAACCGCACCTATTTCTAATCGACACCTTTTCGGCCTTCTGAGCGAACCTCACGGCGGCGCCACAGCGTATAATCCCCCGATGGCTTTTGACGCACTCGAACGCGCATCCAGTGAAAAGCGCTGGGCAGCGCTGGCCTCGGTGGGCTCGGCGATTCTGCTGGTCTCCCTGAAAATATTTATCGCGGTTCGCACCGGCAGCCTGGGCATTTTATCGGAAACGCTGCATTCCATCCTCGATCTCGTGGCCGCGGTCATCACTTATCTTTCCGTACGCGTTGCGGATAAGCCTGCGGACGCGGATCACCTCTACGGTCACGGCAAAGTGGAAAGCTTCTCCGCGTTTGTCGAAACGGCGCTGCTGCTGTTCACAGCCGTGTACATCATTTGGGAAGCTTTTCAGCGGTTGCTCTTCCATACCGCGCACATCCGCCCCAGCTTGCTGGCAATCTTAGTTCTCGCGTTGTGCATGGGTATTGATTTCGTCCGCTCACGCGCTTTGAATCGCGTGGCACAGAAATATCCCAGCGAAGCGCTGGAAGCGGACGCGCTGCATTTTTCCACGGACGTGTGGAGCACCTTCGTCGTCATTCTCGGCATTTCAGGCGCTTGGCTCGGCGTGCGCTATGGAATTCCCGGGCTGGACACGCTGGACGCCGTCGCGGCCCTGGGCGTGGCCGGCGTGATTATCTGGATCGGCTCGCAGCTGGGCAAACGCACCGCCGACGCGCTGCTGGACGTCGCGCCGCGCGGGCTGCGCGAACGCATCGAAACCGCCGTGGACAACACTGAAGGCGTGCTGCAGTCCGAACGCGTGCGCGTGCGCCGCGCCGGCCAGCGCTATTTCGTGGACGTGACCATCAGCGTACCGCGCACGGCGAGCTTGGAGCAAGCGCACGCCGCCAGCAACGCCGTGGAAACGCGCATCGCGCAGATTGTTCCCGCCGACGTCGTTGTACACGTCGAACCCCGCGCCAAGACCGACGAAAATCTCTTTGAAACCATTCGCGCCATTGCGCAGCGACGGGGCCTAGCCGTCCACGAGCTTTCCGCGCACCAGTTCGATCACCGCTTGTTCATCGAGCTGCATCTGGAGGTGGACGAAGGTTCGAGCCTCCGCGAAGCGCACCGGCGCGCCTCTGAACTCGAGGAGGACATCCTCAAAGAAACCGATCCGCGCGCGCTGGTAAATATTCACATCGAGCCGCTGGGAGTGAAAATCGGCGGCGGCGAAGAGATGAAGGAACTTTCGCGGACCGTGCAGGAGTTTTTGAATTCACTTCAATCCGAATACCACGAGCTCACCGACTGCCACGAAGTGCACGTCCGCAGTGTAGATCACAAAATTCTAGTTTCCTGCCACTGCGCCATGGATGGCAGCCTGCCCATCACCGAAGTCCACGACATCACCGCCGCCCTAGAAGACCGCGTGAAAGAGCGCTTCCCCCAAATTTTTCGCCTGACGATTCATCCCGAGCCGGTTGAGGAGAGTTGATATGAAAATTATCCTCGTGACGCAAAAACCTGCGCGGCCAGCGAGATCACCGCGGGAAAACACTCCAGCACATACCGCGGCTCCGGCGTTTCCACGAACTTCGCGAAAAATAGCGTGCGCACCACGCAGAACAATATCAGCAGCGCCCAACCGGGCCGCGGCCGCGCCAGCCACGCACCGACAAGCGCGAGCGCGATATAAATAATGTTCACCCCGCTCAGCCCCAAAGTAACCAGAAAATCCGGCCGGTCGTCCTGCCACTCCTCGCGCAGCGGCCACAGGCGCCCCGACGAAGGCAGCAGCTCCACGCGCGGCGTGAACCACAGCGTCAAAGTGCGCAGCAGTGGCACTTTTACGGACGTTCGCAGCGGATGCCGCTCGGTGCGCTCGCGCGCAATCTCGCGGAATTCCTGGTCCAACGGAGGATCGATCGTCAGCGCTTCGTTGTATTCATCGAGCAGGTCCGCCATGCGCTCTTTCTCATCCTGCGAATCGAATGCATACGCGGGAATCTGGTCAATCGCGATCTCTTCTTCGTTCACTTTCCACTGCGTCAAATACACGTCGCGATAACGCCACATCCAAGTGTTCGTCCAAGCGGTGAATCCCAGCGGGGTGTATTCGCCCGGCAATTCGCTGTACCGTGGCGCGAGAAACTGCACATCATGCAGCGTGCGCCAATTGCGTGCAGCCCACGGCATCAACGGTATCAGCAGACCCAGCCCCATCAGCAGTCCAGCCCGAATCAGTTTCATCCAATCCGCCGGCCGCCACCACTTGGCCACCAGCACTAAGCTCGCCGCAAACAGCAGCAGCGGAGTTTCTGGCCGCACCAGCGTGCCAAATCCGACGACGATTCCAGCGAGCAGCCACGGATTCGCGAGGAACGACCCGGCACGCGTGACCTGCGCGCCACCTACATCCGTCTGCAGCAGCACCAGAATCGCGAGCGCAGTCAGGAAGATCACCAGCGTCTCGGTAAGCACCACCGCCGTGTAGTTCGCCGTAAATGGGCACAACGCCGCGAGCCACAATCCCGCGAGCGCCACGCGCCTCCGCGAGTTTTGCGGCGCCAGCCGCGCGGCAATCAACGCGATCACGAAGCACGTCGCCAGGTCCACCGCCACTTGCGCCAACATCGCGGCACGCGCCGATTGCCCTGCCACTGCAAACACAGCCGCCAGAAACGCCGGATACCCCGGCACGCGCATGTCCACGGCCGTAAGCTGCCCGTGCACAGCAAACCCGTAAACGCCGTTCTTCAACCAGTTCCACGCCAACTCGATGTAAAATGGAGCGTCGCCCGTATCCGTGACCGGAAACTTCAGCACCAGGTACGTCCGCAGTGCCAGTCCAGCAGATACCGCGGCGGCGACGTTTGCGCGCATCTTATTGATAGGGGTCATTGACACCGTCTTAAGGGCCAGCTAGCTTGGATTGTCTGAATGCCTGAACGCAAGCCAATTTTCTACGATCAAGAACGCCGCCGCTGGCGTCGCACGCGCCGCGTGCTGGAAATTACCGGTGGGCTTTTCACGCTCATCCTGGTCGTATTCGTGGTCAACGTTTTTCGCAAGCCCGAGTTGCCGGACATCCTTTCCGCGGCCACGCACTGGAATATCCACGCCGTCCCCACAAAACTGAAATCCAAGACGGCGCCGCGCGGCCGCAAACGAAAAGTGGCTGCGCTGGGCAAGGTGCCGCAGAATTACGATCCGCTGCGCGCGGCGTTTTATGTGGCTGACGATCCCACCAGCCTCGCTTCCCTGAAACTGCATTACCACGACATTGACTTGCTCATTCCCGAAGCGCTGCACGCTGCTTCAGCGGACGGCCGACTGGATATCGAGCAGGACCCCAAGCTTTTGACGTGGATGCAGGCCAGCACAATCGAGCTGCCGGTGATGTCCATGGTCAACAACTACGACGGGAAAACGTGGGTCACCAAAGAGCTCGCGGAAATGCTGGCGAACCCCGTGGCGCGCGAACGCTTGTCGAAATCGTTGGCGGATTTCGCCAGCGCGCAGCACCAGTCCGGCATCGTGGTGGATTTCGAACTGGTGCCGCAAAGCAGCCAGCCGGATTTCGCGCGCTTCGTTCACGATCTCGCGACGGCGATGCACGCCACAAACCTCAAACTCATGGTCGCGCTCCCCGCCGCGGACTGGAGTTACGATTACAAATATCTGGCGGCGCAGGCCGACGCCGTCATCCTGATGAACTACGACCTGCACTATCCGACATCGGACGCCGGACCCATCGCGCCGCAGGACTGGTTTGAACAGAACATCGAAAATATCGTGAAGATTGTTCCGCCCGAAAAGATTGTCATGGGCATCGCGAACTACGGCTACGACTGGCCGGCGAAAACCAAAAAAGTTCCGCACCCCATCGCGCAGGCGATGACTTTCCAGCAGGGAATTATTACCGCGGTCGAATCTGAATCAGACGTTACTTTCGATCCCGACTCGCTGAATCCGCACTATTCCTACGAAGACGAGCAGAACCAGATTCACAACGTCTGGATGCTCGATAGCGTCACGGCCTACAACGAACTGCGCGCCGCCGAGCGCGCCGGCGTGCGCGGCACGGCTCTCTGGCGCTTGGGCATGGAAGATCCTTCCATCTGGTCTATCTGGGACGCCACTCATTCCACCGACGCGATTCGCGCCAAAATCGAGGAAGTTCCGCCGGGCTACGATTTAATTCTGGAAGGCGCGGGCGATATCTGGCGTATCACCGCCACGCCACAGAGCGGCCGCCGCACGTTTGATTACGATGCCACCAGCGACGTCTTCGATGACGAGTCGTATCAGAGTTATCCACTTTCCTGGCGCATCGAGCAGATGGGCGCGGCGCCGCACAAAGTGGCGCTGACGTTCGACGATGGCCCCGACGTGGAGTGGACGCCGAGAATTCTCGATATCCTCCAGCAGAAACATGCGCCGGCAGCGTTTTTCGCCATCGGCGAGTCTGCCAATCAGGATCCGCAGCTGGTGAGGCGCGCCTATCAACTCGGGAATGAGATCGGCAATCACACCTTCACGCATCCGGACTTCGAGACCATCTCGAAATCGCAGCTGCAGATTGAATTAAATCTGACGGAACTGCTGATTGAGAGCAATCTGGGCGTGAAGACGCTGCTTTTCCGGCCTCCCTACGGAATCGATCACCAGCCCGAAACCGCGAGCGAAATTCAGATGCTGCCGATTCCGCAGGCCATGGGTTACATCATCGTCGGCGCGCAGATTGATCCGCACGATTGGGGCGAACCGAATGGCGGCGCTCCTCCGACGAGCGACATAATTGTGCAGCGCGTGCTGCACGATGCCACCCTCGGCCGGGGCAACATTATCCTGATGCACGATGGCGGCGGAAATCGCTCCAACACCGTCGCGGCGTTGCCGCAGATCATTGACGGGCTGCGCGCCAAAGGCTATGAATTCGTTTCCGTTTCCGATCTGCTGGGGCAATCGCGCGCGCAGGTGATGCCGCCGCTCTCGCACCAGGAATGGCTGATGGTCCGCGCGGATGCCTTTATCTTTGAAGTGTTCCGCTGGTTCCGTGCGGGAATTGCATTCATTTTCATCGCCGGGATTCTGTTGGTCAGCGGTCGCGCGCTGATTATTGGCTTGCTGGCGCTCATCGAAAAATTGCGGCCCGCTCCTGCTGATCACCCCGAGTACAAGCCCAACGTGACCGTCCTGATTCCTGCTTACAACGAAGAGGCCGCCATCGTTCAGACAGTGCAGGCGGCGCTCGCTTGCGATTATCCCAAGCTCGAAGTTCTCGTTGTGAACGATGGCTCCACGGATCGCACCGCCGACCTGGTTAACGCAAATTTCTCGCGCGAACCCCGCGTACGCCTGATCAGCCAGCCCAATCGCGGCAAGCCCGCCGCGTTGAATCATGGCCTAGTGGAAGCCACCGGCGAAGTAATTGTTTCCATTGACGGCGATACCATCGTGGACCCAGAAGCGATTCCACGCCTGGTGCGCCATTTCGCTGACCCCAAGGTGGGTGCCGTCGCAGGGAACGTGAAAGTAATGAATCGCAATCGCTGGCTCACGCGCTGGCAGGCGCTGGAATACATCACCAGCCAGAACCTGGAAAAACGCGCTTTCGATCTTCTGAATTGCATCCCGGTGGTGCCGGGCGCCGTGGGCGCATGGCGCTCCGAATTGCTTCGCGCGAACAATGGATTTTCCGGCGACACAGTTGCAGAGGATACCGACCTCACGCTAACCATCCGCCGCAACGGCTGGAAGATTCTTTACGACGAAGACGCCATCGGCCGCACCGAAGTCCCCGAGACCGTCGAGGCGCTGATTCGCCAGCGTTTTCGCTGGACGTTTGGCACGATGCAGGCCGTCTGGAAACATCGCGACGCGGTGGGCAAGCCGCGCTACGGCACGCTGGGTTGGATCGCCATCCCGAATATCGTGATGTTCCAGATTATTTTGCCGCTCGTCTCTCCGCTCATTGATCTGCTTTTCCTGCTTTCGATCGCGCTATGGGGCCTGGCGCAATTGCGCATCGCGCAACTGCCGCAATTGTGGACGCTGCAGGACGTCGAGCGCTCCCTGATTTTTTTCGCGCTCTTCATGCTCATTGACCTCTTCACCTGCGTGGTCGCCTTCGCCTTGGAAAGACACGAAGATTGGACTCTGCTCGCGCCGCTCATCCTCCAGCGTTTTTATTACCGGCAAATGATGTACGTGGTTTTGTTCCGCGCGCTGAAGGAAGCGGTGCAGGGCCGCCCGGTTGGATGGCGCGGAGTCGAGCAGCACCCTCCGGTACCCCTTCCTGCGGCGTCCAGCGTGAAACGCGAGGCGTGAAGCAGCACGCGGGAATTTCTACGTCCTGTTCGGGCGCCGCTGCATTTTCCTCTACAGTTATAGAAACAATACTTTAAGGCGAATACCTGATTGGAAGAACTTTATCTCCAGTGTAGGGTTTTACTAGAACGCGGGTGTCAGCACTGACCAAGGTGCTCGGGGCCCGCAAATGAAATCGTAATCCGAACGAAGCAACTCAATTTGACAGGAGGAAGTAACGCCCATGCAAAATCGTTCGAAGATTCGCAATGCCATAAAGGTAGCGACGGCGATGACAGCAGTGGCCGGTTTTCTGGCATTTTCTTCCACGCCAGTCCGCGCAGACGACGATTGCCAGCGCAATATCGCGAAAATTGACCATAACCTACACGAGGCCGTTGAGCATCACGGCCCCAACAGCAAGCAAGCCGACCACTGGCGCCATGAACTCGCGGAGCAACGCGAGCGTTGCTGGAAAGCAGACCACAGGTGGTGGGATGAGGATGGGCACAAGTGGCGCACGGACCACGATTGGGATGACCACGATCACGATCATTAATTTGCTGCCGTAAGCGATCGCTCTTGGACTGCGCCGCTTTCCGCGGAAAGCGGCGCAATGTCCGTTTCGATGGGTCGCTTCGCCAGTCGCCTATCGCGTGTGCACACCGCGCAAATCGCGATAGCCAGCAGCGTCGTAACCAATTCATACACGGCAGTTTCGCGCCCTCCAGCACAATAGTTTTGCGGAAACCGCCGGCCTTCTGCTAGCATCGAAGCTCGTGATGGGCTGCATCCCGATTTCTGGGAGCGGCACCGGAGGATCAAATGAGTGTTGCACCGCGTGCGGGCAACGGTAAAGTTACCGTGCCCGACATACTTTCCCGCAAGACGCGTTCCCTCGCAGGCCATTTCGAAACCAAGCAAAAAATTACCTGCCTGACGGCCTACGACTATTCCACGGCGCTGCTTCTCGATGAGGCCGGGGTGGATATTATTCTCGTTGGCGATTCGCTCGGCATGGTGGTGCTCGGTTACGAGAACACGCTGCCGGTAACGCTCGACGAAATGGTGCACCATACGCGCGCGGTGCGGCGCGGCACGCGGCGCGCGTTGCTCGTCGCTGATATGTCCTATGGCAGCTTTCACATTACTCTCGACGAATCCGTGCGCAACGCCGTGCGGCTGGTGAAGGAAGGCGGCGCGGAAGCGGTGAAGGTCGAAGGAGGCGAGCGGCGCATTGAACTGATTGCCCGCCTCGTGGAGTCCGAAATTCCGGTGATGGGCCACGTGGGCCTCACGCCGCAGTCCATTCACGCGCTTGGCGGATTTCACGTGCAGGGCAAGACGGCGGACGCGGTGCGCCAGCTCGAACGCGATGCGCGTGCGGTGGAAGCCGCAGGGGCGTTCTCGGTGGTGCTGGAATCCGTGCCGCGCGATCTCGCCGCGCGCATTACCGAAAAGCTGCACATCCCCACCATCGGCATCGGCGCCGGCCCGGAGTGCGACGGACAGGTGCTCGTGTTCCACGATCTGGTAGGCCTCACGCCGGGCCACAAGCCCAAATTCGCGCGACAGTATGTGAACCTGGCCGCGGAAATTTCCCGCGCGGTCACCAGCTATTGCGACGACGTCCGCCGCGGCGATTTTCCGTCGGATGCCGAATCGTTTCACTCGCCCGCGCAGTTGCGCGAGCTGCTGCTGACGCGCCAGCGAACCTGACGCATGCCGTGCGCCGCTCGGCGCCAAATCGAATCATCAGGAGGCTTCCAATGAACGCGGAAGATTTTCGCCTGCTGTACGATTACAACCCCTGGGCCAACTATCGCACGCTTGCTACCTGCTCGCAGCTGACGGAAGAACAGTACACGCGCGACATGGGCTCCAGCTTTCGTTCCGTGCGCGACACGCTGGTACACGTCATGCTGGTGGAATGGCTGTGGCTGGAACGCTGGCACGGCCGCTCGCCGAATTCCTTCGCCCCTAGTTCGGAATTTCCAAACGCGGAATCCGTGCGCGCGCGCTGGGCGGAAATTGACAGCGACTCGACGGATTACATCGCTTCGCTCACTCCTGAGGATGTGCAGCGCGTGGTTCATCACAAGACCACGGCCGGCGTGCCGCAAGCGCAGCCACTTTGGCAAATGCTGCAGCATCTGGTGAACCATGGCACGTACCATCGCGGCCAGATCACGACGCTGCTCCGTCAATTAGGCGCGAAAGCTACCGGCACGGATTTGATTACGTTCTATCGTGAACGCGCCGCGCAGGCGAGCGCCAAGGCATGAGGCACGCTCACCGCCGCTGCTGGCACAAATCTCATCTGCATTTCAGCTGAGCGTCCGCCTCCGCCCATTCCCATGCAAACCATCCACACCATCGAATGGATGAAGCAAATCGCGCACGAAGCCCGCGCGCAGGAACGCATTCTCGGCCTCGTACCCACCATGGGCGCGCTGCACGAGGGGCATTTTTCACTGATACGTGCCGCGCAGCGCGAATGCGCGCCGCTGGTCGTCTCCCTCTTCGTCAATCCCAAGCAATTCGGCCCTATGGAAGACCTCAATAAATATCCTCGCACGCTCGAAGCAGACCGCGCGGCGCTGGAAGCTCTGGGCGTGGATTATCTTTTTGCGCCGTCGCCGCAGGAAATGTATCCGCTGGGTTTTCGTACGGCGGTCGTGGTGGAAGGCTTGAGCGACCGGCTCGAAGGCCGTTCGCGCCCCGGTCATTTTCGCGGCGTCACCACCGTGGTGCTGAAGCTTTTCGAAATCGTGCAACCGCGCTTCGCTTATTTCGGCCGCAAAGATGCGCAGCAAGCGCGCCTGATCCGCCAGATGTCCGCCGACCTGAATCTCGATACCAGCGTGATGGTTTGCCCGATCGTGCGCGAAGCAGATGGTCTGGCACTTTCTTCGCGGAATGTATATCTGAAAGGGGAAGACCGCCGCGCCGCCGCCGTACTTTCGCGCTCGCTCGCAGCCGTGCACGACGAAATCGCCAAAGGCGAGCGCGACGCCACCCGCTTGCTGGCTGCTCTGCGCCGCGTGCTGGCGCTGGAACCGCGCGTAGCGCTCGACTACGCGGAAATTGTAGATAGTGAAACACTGGAGCCAATCGTTAATCTACGCGGCATGTCCTACATACTGCTCGCGGCGAAGGTGGGAGACACGCGCCTGATTGACAATGCACTGATCGAGCCAGACGGCGATTCCTTCCGCGTCACGATTTAGCGGGTTCCCGCAAGACCGCTCCGTGCCAAAACGAAACTTCGCTGCACGAATATTTCGCCAGTGGAAGCGTACTGCCAGCGCGATTGCGATTGACACGCACGGAGCGCAGCGTTAGGCTGCCATCCACGCGATAAATTGCTCGCGTGATTTTCGTTCCGAGCTTTTCCGGCCCCCTGGACCGCCCCTCACCAGCTAGTTGTCAGGCAATTTCTTGGCCACAAGCACGACCACAGGTAACCAAATACGGAGGAAAAGCATGCTGAAGAAGACTTGCATCGCCTTGGTTTTCGCTTTTGCACTGGCACTGGGCTCGGCCCTGATTGCGACTCCGACCGGGGCGCAGGACCAAACCTATTACACCTACGTTTCAGAATGGAATGTGCCGCGCGGCCAGTGGGGCGCGTTCGAGAAGGAACGCGATCAGCAGAACGCAGCGTTGCAGCATCTCGTTGCAGACGGCACGATCATAGCTTGGGGCAACGATGCGAATTACGTGCACACCGAAGACGGCTACTCGCACGAAGACTTTTTCGTCGCCACCAGCCGAGCTGGAATTCTGAAGGCGCTGGACACTCTACGTCCGCCAGCCACCGGAGGCTCCTATACTTCCGTCACCAAGCATAAGGATATGTTCCTGCATACGATAGCGCACGGCGGGAAGACGTCTTCCGCGACGACCGGTTACGTCCGCGTAGGTTTCTGGATGGCCAAGCCGGGCGAGGGCGACGCGTTTGTGGAGCATGTGAAGAAATATATTCTGCCCATGCTGGACGCGGAGATCGCCGACGGCACCGCATTGATGTACAACTTCGACACCGAGGATATTCACACCGATCCGCAAGGGACGTACACTCTAGCAGTCGTTTATCCCAGCGGCGAGGCAATGGACCGGGCCTATGCGCGATTGGCAGCCACAATGAAAGACAACCCAGCGGTGGGAGAAATGATTTCAAACTTCACGGTTAGCGAGGCGCACCGCGACTACCTCGGCAAAATCTCGGCTTACCAACACAAATAATCGCGTTCGCTTCGTCACGCGTTCTCCGGGGAGGGCCCACGTCCTCCCTGGAGAATTATTCCGCGCGCAGTGCAGTCAGCACTTCCGTCGCGTGCCCTTTAGGCGTCACTTTGTCCCAAATGGCGCGAATCTTTCCGTCTGGACCGATCCAGTACGTCATCCGCACGATTCCCAGAAACGATTTTCCCAGGAAAGTTTTCATACGCCGCGCGCCGTATGGTTCGATCACTTCGAATTCCGTGTCGGCTAGCAGCGGGAAAGTCAATTTGTGCTTCACTTTGAATTTTTTCTGCGCTTCGACGGAATCGCCGCTGCAGCCGACGATGGCGGTGTTCAGTTCATCGAATTGTTTGAGGGCGTCGCGAAACTCGGACGCTTCGTTGATTCAACCCGGAGTATTCGCTTTCGGATAGAAATACAGGATCACGTTTTTGTCGCGATAATCCCGCAGCGAAACGGTCGCGCCACTGTCGTCTGTCACCTGAAAGTGCGGAGCCTTGTCGCCTACTTTGAGCATCTCGATCCTCCCAGCCGGGTGCATGGTACATCTCCGCCAGTGCGCGCTGCAGAATTTCGCTTACGATTTACTCGATGGCGCGGTGGCCGATGCAGTGTCGTCGCGATCGTCCGCGGGCTCGTCACCGCGCAAGGCCGTCAGTACTTCGGCCGCGTGCCCTCGGGGGACCACGCCGTTCCAAATCTTCACGATCTTGCCGTCCGGCCCGATCCAGAATGTGGTGCGCACGATTCCCATGAACGTCTTGCCCAAAAAACTCTTCATGCGCCGCGCGCCGTACGCTTCGATCATTTCGAATTCCGTGTCCGCCAGCAACGGGAAATTCAGGTTCAGCTTCTTGCTGAATTTCGCTTGCGCCTCGACGTCATCGGCGCTCACCCCGGCGATCTCCGCATTTTGCGCCTGAAAATCCGCGATCATGTTGCGGAAGCCGTTCGCTTCGTGAATGCATCCCGGCGTATTCGCCTTCGGATAAAAATACAAAATGAGATGCTTGCCGTGATAGTCGGCGAGCGTTACTTTTCGCCCGTCGTCCGCCAGCACTTCAAAATGCGGTGCCTGATCGCCTTCCTTCAGCACGATGTTTCTCCTTCTGCCCGTCGACACGTTGCTGCTTCAAGCTGCCTCGGCACACGCGCCGCCGCTACGCCTCCGCCAGCACGCGCTTCAGAATTTCGTTGACGATCTGCGGGTTGGCCTGCCCGCGCGTTTCCTTCATCACCTGGCCCACGAAAAATTTGAATACGCCGTCGCTTCCTGCGCGGTACTTGGCCAGATTGTCCGGGCTCTTCGCCACTACCGCGCGCGCAATCTTTTCAATCGCGCCCGTATCGGAGATCTGCGCCATGCCTTCGGACGCGATAATTTCCGCAGCTTTCTTCCCGGTATCGAACATCGTGGCGAACACTTTCTTGCCGCTCGCCGCGGTAATTTCGCCGCGCTCCACGATCGCGAGCAATTCCGCCAGCGCTGCAGGCGCCACCGGACAATCCGAGATTTCCTTGTCGGCATCTTTCAATCGCCGCAGCAGTTCCACCGAAATCCAGCTGGCGGCGGCACGCGCCGGGGCGCCCGCGCGCGCGACGGCTTCGAAATAATCGGCCAGCGCGCGCGTGGCCGTCAGCACGCCAGCATCGTATGCCGCAATCCCATATTCGCTGACGAATCGCGCGAGCTTGGCAGCCGGCAATTCCGGCATTTCGCTTCGCACCTGCGCCACGAGCGCCGCCGAAGCCGTCAGCGGCAGCAAATCCGGATCAGGAAAATAGCGGTAGTCGTGTGCGAATTCCTTCGAGCGCATCGCCTCCGTGCGTCCGCCCGCCACATTCCACAGCCGCGTTTCTTGCGTCACAGTGCCCCCGGCCTCAATCACGCCGATTTGCCGCTCGATTTCGTATTCCAGCGCGTGAGCCAGATATCGGAACGAATTCAGGTTCTTGGCTTCCACCTTCGTTCCGAATTTCGGCGCCCCACGCAGCCGCACGCTCACGTTGGCGTCGCAGCGCAGGGAGCCTTCTTCCATGTTGCAGTCGCTCACTTCCGTGTACTCCAGCACCTGCTTCAACGTCGTCAAATATGAATACGCTTCAGCGGGCGTGCGAATATCAGGCTCGGAAACAATTTCGATCAGCGGGGTGCCGCAGCGGTTGTAATCGATGTAGCTCCAGCGGTCGGAATCCGCGAAGCCTTCATGCAGATTTTTCGCCGCGTCTTCTTCCATGTGCACGCGCGTGATGCCGATGCGCTTGGCCGTACCCTCCGCTTCAATTGCAAGCGAACCCGCGAGCGCCAGCGGCAGCTCGTACTGCGAAATTTGGTAGCCCTTCGGCAGGTCGGGATAGAAATAATTCTTGCGCGCGAAGACGGACCGCTCCTGAATCTTGCATTCCAGCGCCAGAGCCGCGCGAATCGCCAGCTCGCGCGCACGGCGATTCAGCACCGGCAACGCTCCCGGCAATCCCAGACACACCGGGCAAGTATTGGAGTTCGGCGCATCGCCAAAACGCGTCGAACAGCCGCAGAACGCTTTGGTGCGCGTCTTCAGCTGCGCGTGCACTTCCAGCCCGATGACGGCTTCGTACTTGGCCATGATCTCGGGTGTCACGCGATTTGCTTCCTGAGTATCTCGGGTCATGTTGTGCCGTGCATAGCGCGGCGCTAGGCCGCCGCGAACCAAGAATTATAGCATCCGTGACAATTGTCGGGGCTGTTGTGGGGAAAAACCTGCTTTCAGACCGGACGCGTCGCCGAGCGGGACGCGACCCGCCGCGCCAGTTCCTTCAACGAATCCTCAATAAGCCCATCGTGAAACGGCCGTATGACGCGCCAATAATTCCGCCCCTGCCAACCCGCGAAATTGGCCAAGGTGACGTTGAATACTTTCGTGCCTTGTGAAATTTCCTCCAGCACCCAGCACATCAGCGCCGACGTCAGATGATTTTTTACACCCATCCCTGCTTCGCGCGGCGGATCCACGAATTCGATGGCAAAAAAGCCATAATGCTTTCCCACCGCAAAAGGCTGCGGCGGGCGCGATACCATGCCGCGGTCCCACCCGCACAATTTCCCGATCGCCAGCCGCAAGCCAAACAACAATTTCCACCGCCGCGCCGGAAGCAGAAGCCCTTGACCGCTCAACTCCGGGAAAATCCGCTCCGGCGTAGCGGGAATTTCCATCGCATGAATATTCACGACGGCAAATTCCGGCGCCCGCCGCGCGGTCCAGCTTTCGCCATGTTGTTTCAGAAAATCCGTTTCCGAAACCTGCAAGCGGTCCTCATTCCACGCCCCAGACGTATTTGATCCCGACGCGGAAATTTCGCCCCAGCGCCGGATATCCCACCGCATCCTGGTATTGGCGGTCGAACAGATTCTGCACCTGCGCGATGGCCGAAAGCCCTTTCGCCACCGGCACGCTCGCTGCCGTATCCCAGCGCACGTAACTCGGGTCGCTCGTGATACCCAAGCCGTCGAAATCGCTGTCCGCGCGCCGCCCCACATAATATCCGCCGAAATTCAGATTGGCCCAATGGAAATGCGCGTTGGCAATCAGGCTGGCCGAATGCAGCGGCCGTTTGAACAAACGGTTCCCCTGCGCCAGCGCGGGATCGTTCAACGGATTCGTCGTGAGCAGCACCTTCGAATCATCGTAGGTGTAGTTCCCCACGATATTCAGCCATCGCGATGGCTTCAGCTCGATCGTCGAGTTCACGCCGTTGGCTCGCGCTAGGTCCGTATTGAAAAAACTGCCGCCGAATGCCGGGCAGTTCCCGCCAGTCACTGTTGCGAAGCTCACGATATCCTGGAACCGGTTGAAAAATGCCGTCGCCGAAAAATGAATGCGGTCCGACGCGAAAACCTGATCGAATCCCACATCCACGGTCCGACTGCGTTCCGGATTGAGCAGCGGGCTGCAATCCGGCGGCAGCAAGTCCGGCTCCTTGATTCCGAGGCCGTACGACGCGCGCAGACGCGTCGCTCCCAAGAATCCCGCGCCATAACGCAGCGCATACGCCGCGCCGATTCTCGGCACTGCGCGCACACCGTAAAATCCGTTGCCGTCCACGCGGCCGCCCGCGATCACCGTCAGCCGCTGTCCGAGCCGATAGTGCGCCTCAACGTAGCCCGCTTGATTGTGCCGCGCCGTCGCTCCGCCATTTTCCACTTCGAATTCATAGCCCAGGGAGACGCCGCCATTGTGAAAAAGATACGTGGATTGCTCGTTCAGTCCCGCGCGATTGAAGGTCGTGTCGAACGCCCCAAACGGCGGCACCACGTCAATCGAATTGTCGCGAGCTTCGAATCCGCTGAGCCGGTGCTCCCAGTTTGGCCCGGTCTGAAAATCCCAGGTCAGTCCCGCGGCAAAATCGTGCAGTCCCGTGCTCTGTCCCGGCACAAAGAAAAGAGGACTTAGCGCGGTTTGCCCCGGCTGGCCCGCGTCGCTCGAACTGTTTCGTAGCGTTAGCCGCAGCGTATCGGTATCTGAAAACTTCCAGCCGAAGTTGCCCCACAGGGTTGTGTCGCGGAAAAAATTGTCCGGCCCCTGTCCGTCGCTGCCGAAATAGGCCGCGCCCGCGGAGTAGTCGAACGCGCCGAGCACACCGCTCAGTTGGCCGGAGCCATGTCCCGTGCCAAAAGTTCCACCGTCGCTCTCCAGTTCCAACACGGGATGACTCGTCGAGCCGCGATGCGTGAAAATTTGCATCACGCCAGTCATCGCGTCTGATCCGTAGAGAACGCTCGCCGCGCCGTGCACCACTTCGATCTTGTCGATTCCATCCAGCGCGAAATTCGAGAAGTCCACCAGGCCGCCTGGCTGGTTCACCGGCACGCCGTCAATAAGCACCTTCGTGTAATTCGAATTTCCGCCATCCAGAAAAAACGTGGTGCTCCCGCCCATCGGCCCGAGTTGCGAAAAACTGACGCCCGGTATCCCCTGCGTCAGCGGCGTCAACCAAACATATCCGCGCTCGTCGATCTGCTCCCGCGTCAAGATATTCACCAACGCCGCCGTATTTTCCAGTGTTGCCGGCTCGGCCGCGGCGCTCACCACTACGTCTGCCGACATGGGCTGCAACTCCAGTCGCACATTCCACGTCCGCGTCTGGCCCGCCGCCACCGTCACGTGCCCTTCCACGCGCTCAAACGACTCGTGGTCCACACTCACGCGATATTCACCGGGCGGCAATTCCAGTGAAAAACGCCCCTCAGTGTCGGTGGTTGTCCCGAGCGCGGCTCCCGCTCCGTGTCCGGCCGCGCCAGTGGGCTGTGCTGCAATGCGCGCTCCAGCGATCGCAGCTTCACTGGGATCTGTCACGGCTCCTGCCAGCGTGCCATTTGTTTTTGTGATTGTTTGTGCGAAAAGCGCGGCGGGTTGCGGGCAGTTTGCCGCAAAGAAACTTCCAACCAAAAAAAACACTAATGCGTGCAGTCTCATTTTTCCTCCTCTCCCTCTCGCGCGGGAGTTGAAGGTTGTCCAGATAACGCGCGCGCCGCCTCAGGCGCCTGCGCATCCGGATTGAGACTCCGCCGGTCTCCTGGCTCGGCGGCTTGCCGCGATTTCATCGCAATGCATCATCACGATGAAATCCCGGCATCAGCGCGGCCTTCCCATCTTCCACTCCGAATCGCCGGTCTTGATGCGATTCTTCGCTTCAGACAGTGGTGCGCGCTGAAAAATTCCGCCTTACAGTCGCGCGGCGGCGACGGTTTTTCACCGTCTTCCCGTGCGCGGAGTCTCTGGTGATTGTGGACGGCGCGGTGCAAATTCCACGCACGCCGCTTGTCGCAAAAAAGCTAGTGGCTCCCGCGCAGAATCACGCGCGGACGCCCGCTCGAGCGCATCTCGACTTCGAGTGGCGCTTCGAACACTTCTTCCAGCACTTCCTGTTGATACACTTCCGCAGGTTCTCCGATGCGCAGGCACTTGCCCTTGTGCAGCAACGCGATGCGATCGGAAAATTCCGCGGCTAAATTCAATTCGTGGGTCACCACCACCACGGTGTAGCGATTTTCATCGGCCAAGCGGCGCAAGCGGCGCAGCAATTCCACTTTGCCGCCGATATCCAAATGTTGCGTAGGCTCATCGAGCAGCAGCAGGGAAGGCTGCTGCGCCAGCGCCCGCGCCAGAATCACGCGCTGTTTTTCGCCGCCGGAAAGCTGCTCCATCCAACGGTCGCGCAACGCGTCGGCGCCCACCTGCGCCAGCGCGTTCCCCGCCAGCAGGCAATCTTCGTCGGATTCGAACCGCAATCTTTTGCCGTAGGGGTAGCGCCCCTGCAGCACGTATTCCCACACGCGCAGCGGAAAGAGCAGTTCGCTTTCCTGAGCTACCAGCGCGATCTGCTGCGCGCGTGTGCGCAGGTCCAGCTCGCTCACTTCCGTGCCATCCACCTCCACGCGCCCGGACAATGGCTTGATCAATCCCGCCAGCAATTTCAGCAGCGTGGATTTTCCGCTGGCGTTCGGCCCCAGGATCGCCACCAGCTCGCGCTGCGGCGCTTCGAAACTCACCGGACCCAGCGTGAACTTCGGTGCCGAGCGGTCCGTCGCGGAATAGGCGTAGCTGGCCTGCTCGACTTTCAGACGCACGTGCTTCGGCGGCGCGAACGGGATCGGCTGGTGCGCCGTCGCAGCTCCGTTGTCCGCGCCGGCGTTCATCGAATTCTCCTGCGCATCAGGTAAATAAATACGGGCGCGCCGGCCAGCGCCGTCATCGCGCCCACCGGCAGTTCCGTTGGTGCGACGATCGTGCGCCCCAGCGTATCCGCCAGCACGATCACAATCGCGCCACCAATCGCAGACGTCGGGATCAGCAGGCGGTAATCCGTGCCGAAAAGCATGCGCATCACGTGCGGTACCAGCAGGCCCACGTATCCAATGGTGCCGCTCACCGAAACGGCCAGGCCAGTCAGCACCGACGCCGCCACATACACCACCAGTTTTACGCGCGTCACGTTCACGCCCAGGTGGCCCGCTTCCTGCTCGCCGGTGAGAATCAAATTCAGATCCGACGACGTGGTGTACATTGCGCCCGCCGCCACGATGAAAACAAAATACAGAAAACCAAACCAGCCCAGCACGTTCTGTGTTGGCGGAGGTGCCGTCAAATCGCCCATCAGCCAGAACGTCATGCTGCGCAGCCCCGGTCCGTTCACCAACGTCAGCAGAAAAATAATGATCGCCGAAAGGAATGACGCCGCTATGATTCCCGCCAGCAGCAGCGTCGCGCTGTCCAGCTGCCCGCCGCGCCTGCCCAGAAAATAAACTGCGGCGATGGTTGCCGCCGCTCCGATAAACGCCGCCAGTTGGATCGCGCCCACGGTGTGTGGAGCAATGATCAGGCTCAGCATCGCGCCCAGCGCGGCGCCGCTGGAAACTCCCAGCACGTACGGATCGGCAAGCGGATTGCGCAGCAGCGCCTGAAATCCAGCGCCGGAAGTAGAGAGCGCCGCGCCCACCAGGATTCCCAACGCGATGCGCGGCAGGCGCAATCCGAAAATCACCTGGTTGAATTCCGAAGTGTCCCCGCGTCCAATGGCGCCGTTAAATAAGGTAATCACGATGTCTCGCATGCCGATGGGATAAGCGCCCACGCGCAGCGAAATCACCACGGCGACAAAAAGAACCGCCGCCAATAGCCCGCAGATCGAAAGAATCCGTCTCGGCGTCAGCGGGCGCATGTGGAAACCTCGCTGTTCAATCGTTCCTGCACAAATTGCGAAAGCGTGCGCGCATTGGCAGTTGTAGGGGCGGGTAACGCTGCGGACGTGCTAAATACTTCCGGATGCAAATCGTGCGCGAGCGATTCGATCGCGCCCACCAGTCCCGGTGAAGGCCGCGTGAATTCGTCACTGGCCATCACCACGTGCCCCAGTTTCACCGCCCGCAACTCGCTCCACGTCGGCCGATTGCGCAGATTGTCAACGTGTTCGTGCGTTTCTGCCTCCAGATGGTCCGGCGTCAGCACAATGTAGTCCGGCTGCAAGCGCACCACTTCTTCCATGCTCACCTGCGGCCAATTTTGACTGGCCACGATAATGGATTCCGCGCCCGCCCAGCGCAGCGCATCCGCGACAAAAGTATTTTGCCCGATCGAAATCAGCGGATCTTCCCACACCACAAACAGCACGTGCGCCATAGGCCGGTCTTGCAACACCGCGTGCAGCGCGTCGAGACGCTGCTGCAATGCCGCCACCAGCTTAGCGCCTTGCTCCCTTGCGCCCAGCAAGTCCGCTATCGTCGCGGTGGAACCCAGCATTCCTGCGATAGTGTGCGGAGCGCTGGTATAGACCGGCACGCCGATCTTCAGCAGCGCATCCGCTGTTTCGGCTCGGTTGATGGACGTGGTTGCCAGCACCAAATCAGGATGCAACGCCACGATAGCTTCCAGGCTCGGCTCTTGCGCCGAGCCAACGTGCGGTTTTTCCTTCGCCGCCGGCGGAATGTCGCAATACGTGGTGTCGCCCGCGAGCTTGCCGTCTAGGCCGAGCGCGTAAATTGTTTCCGTCAGGTTGGGCGCCAAGGTCACCACGCGCTGCACGTTCAGTGGGATCGCCATGTGCCGGCCCGTTTCGTCCGTCACTTGCTTTACGGCGCGCTTGTTCGCCGCAGTTTGCGCAGCCGGGCCCGCGGGCGTCGTCGCGTTCTGCTCTTGCGCGCGCGTTGCAGACGCACGAGCCTCTTGTATGGCGCACGCGAGCGCACCACCAGCCAACATAAGCGCGATCGCAAAGTAACGCTGTGTTGTTTTGCGTGCCGCCAAAATATTCCCCCGCACAATAAAAAAGCCTCGCGAATAGAGCGAGGCGTCTCGCCACACTCTCTCGCGCGGAGAGTGTCAGCTTCGACCAGTTCGGGTAGGTTCCCTGACTTTCGACCGCTTCGCCGAGCACGCTGCAAAAAAGAAGCGCGCTTCAGTGATGGCCGATTACAGTGGCGGGACCGTGGCCGATTTTCACGGCCTTCCCTAAAAATTGAAATCCGTCCAACCAAATTTCAATTCTTACCTGCGCGCGCAATGGTCACGCTCGCAAGGCTACCCCGAGCCAGCTAAGTTGTCCTCGGCGAGTGTAAGCGCCCGCGCTTTTGCTGTCAATCCGATCGCTGCTCGCGCGCCAGGGCCGGTTTTGTGTGCTGTCGTGATTTCTTTTGGGAATAAATGCGAAAGACGATAAGCCGTACGGCGCACGCTTCAACATCGGCGCACGAGCGTTCAGCGGTTCTTCCACTTCGGCGCGCGTTTTTCCACCAGGGCGCGCAAACCTTCTTGCGAATCTTCCAGGTCAGCCAGCTCGTTCAGGAAAACTTTCATCGAATTGCGCACGCTCTCGCGCAGCGGCAAACCCAGGCTGCCCAGAATTGCTTTCTTCGCCATGGTCAGCACCGGGCCGGACTGCGCCGTCACGCGCCCGATGATCTCGTCCACTTTCTCCATCAGCTTGTCTTCCGGCACCACGAAATTCACCAGACCCACTTCACGCGCGCGTTCCGCGGTCATCGCTTCGCCGGTCAGCACCAGTTCCATCGCCATCTTCGGACCCAGAATATAGGGCAGCACGGCCGCGGCGAGTGGCGGAAATGCTCCCAATTTAATTTCCGGCTGCGCAAACCGCGCATTGGGCGTGGCGATCACCAGGTCGCCCAGCGCCGCCAACTCCGCGCCGCCGCCATATGCGGGGCCATTCACCACCACGATCACCGGTTTCGACGTGTCCATCATCGCCGCAAACGCACTGTGAAATGCGTCCAGCAACTGGAACACGCGCCGCTGCGTATATTCCCCCAGCTCGATTCCGCCGGAAAAAGTCTTGCCCGCGGAATCCAGCAGCACCAGTTTCACTTCCCGCTTCTCGCTGACGGAATTGATGCCCGCCGCAATTTCCATCAGCATGCGCTCGTTTAGCAGATTCTGGTCGGGGCGATCCAGGCGCAGATGGGCCACCTCGCCTTCCACGCGGAATTTCACAAACTGAAATTCTTCGATCAGCGGCACCCGTGTCGCCAGCGTACCGAGCATTTCCGGCGCGCGCACATCCACTCCCCGTCCCCCGCGCGCTTCCTTGGTCATCGGCATTGTCTTGGTCCTCGATCTGTCTGCAACTTTTTCTGCGGTGGATAGCGATTCTAGGGTATGTCTATGCCCCCGGTGGCACGATGCCGGCAGCTTTCATCCACACACGCGCGCGCTCCGCCAGCATGTGGCCATAGCCACCTTCCAGCACAAATCTCACGAAGTTTGCGTAGAACAGGAATCCCATTTGTGGTTCTCTCGCTTATTTGCAGGAGTCTGTTGCCAAGACCTAAAATCCAAATGCCGGCCAATCGCGAAGCAATCCTGCGGCACACCGTCAGCTCTATCAGCCTAGACCATCTCGCCACCCGCCGCCACGCCGGACACGATTGCCTGCGTACAATCCGCCACGTCCCCATGGCACAGTCGGCACCTGTACGAACGTACAGGCGTTCTGTGTTACGTTTTTCGGATGAAATTGATCCTCGCATCCTCTTCGCCGCGCCGCGCGGAAGTGCTGCGCAACGCTGGATTTGTGTTTGAAGTCCGCGCCGCGGAAGTTGACGAAACGCGCCTGCCGCAGGAAGCTGCCGAGGATTACGTGCGCCGCGTCGCGCGAGCCAAGGCTCATGTGGTCGTTGAGCAAGCACGCGCAGCAGGCGAACGCGCCGTCGTGATTGCGGCGGACACAATCGTTCTCGCGGAAGGCCAAATTCTCGGCAAGCCCAAAGACGCCGCAGATGCTCGCCGCATGCTGCGGCTATTCAGCGGCAAAACTCACGAAGTCCTCACGGCGCTCTGCGTGATCAACATTCCCGCCGCGAAGGAGGCTCTGCACGTCGAAAAAACACGCGTGGAATTCCTGAAAATGTCGGAGGAGGAAATCGCAGATTACATTCAGACCGGCGAACCGTTCGATAAAGCCGGAGCGTACGGCATTCAAGGCATCGCTGGAAGATTTGCTACGCGCATCGAGGGCTGCTATTTCAACGTGCTGGGTTTGCCGCTCTCGCGCCTCTGGACCACGTTGCAAGAGCTCGGCTGGAAAGAACCCACCTCAACGTAGCCGTGGCGGCGTGCCACAAAAAAAAGAAAACGGCGCTCCCGCTTTGCGGGCCCGCCGTCAGAAGATCTCTAGATCCAAATTTCGCGCCGTACGACTTAAGCCGTTACTTCTTCTCTTCAGTCGCCGCGGGCGTCGGCGGCACAGTGGGCGCCGCGGCCGGAGGAGCAGCCGGTGGGTTCGCGCTGGGCGAACTCGGATGCGGCGCGTTCATGCCGTCCTTAAAGTTGCGGATGCCTTCGCCAAGTCCGCGCATCACTTCAGGAATCTTCTTGCCCCCGAAGAGCAGCACGATCACCGCGAGAATAATAATCAAATGAAACGGGCTTAATGCTTCCATAAATCACCTGCCTTCCAGACTTTTCTGGATACCAAATCGCAGCTCACGACCCCGCGGCTGCCTCCGACTCGCCACTCTAACGCCAATCCTTCAAAGTATAACACGCTCGTCCCCCGCACGCCGCGTAACCTGTTCGCGGTCAAGGTGCTCCAGCAACGGGATGGCGTATTTGCGCGTGATGCCCGTAAGTTCCTTAAATACAGTGATAGGCAGCCGCGTACCGCGTTCCTTGCGATATTTTGCGAGCATCTCCCGGAGGCGCAACAGCGTGCTGCGGTGAAATACTAGGTCGCTGGAAATCTTCACCAGCACTTTTTCGCGGAGCAGAATCTGCAGAATTTTTTGCGCGCGCGCCGCGTCCACCGGCAACTTCGCCAGCACGCTGGCAAACCCCGGCACGGTCAGCCCCGCGCTCTCGAATTCGCGTTCGATCAATTCCTTCGCGCGTGTCTCTTCGTTTGAAAGCGTGATTTCGCGCCCGGCTTGGCTCACCAGATCGCCAGCCGTCACCAGCGTTCGCGCCGCCACCAGGTCGCCCAGCGCCGCGTCAAAGATTTCTACTCGCGCACGTCCCGCCCGACCGCGCAATTCTTGTTTCGGAATTCCCGCGAGCAGGGGATTCGCGCGATGAAAAGTCTCGACCACCTTACGAATCGCCGTGGCGCAATCGGTGACGGCCTGCGCAGGCGCCAGCACGATCGGTGCGCTGCCCACAATCCTCACGCGTTTCGCAGCCGCCAATTTTTCCGCCATCGCGCGCGTTTCCGATTCAATCCATCCCGTCCGCGCCAAGATCTCCGGTAGCATCAGCCCGCGCGGCGTCGCTTCCACCAATGCGCCGAGAATTTCTTCGCGTTTGCCGTGTTGCAGCACCCCCAGAAACGGCGCAACCGCGGCGTCCCGGCTTTTGTGCCGCGGCGCGCGCGCGTCCAGCACGGTGCCGCCGCCAATCGTCACCACCGGCGAAAACCGCCGCAGGATAAAGCGGTCTCCGGGAAGTAGCAGCAAGGGTGTATCCAGCCGCAACTGCGCGAACGCTGATGCGCCCGCCGCAAGTTCACCGCCGCCGTCGTTCATCAAAATCACTTCCGCGATCGCTTCCGCCGTGCCCTGATGAAAATGCACCCGCGCGCGATTTTTCAGAGGCGGCGCGGAACCGAGCAGCGTCACGCGCGCGTCCACTCGCTGTGTCGCTTCGAATAAGCCAGCCGGCGCCAGCACCATCCCACGCGTGATTTCCTCGTGCTCGATTCCCGCCAGATTCACGGCCGTGCGCTGTCCGGCGACGGCACGCTCGATCTGCTTGCCACCGGAGTGCAACCCGCGAACGCGCAATCGTTTCCGCGTCGGGTACAGCTCCACTTCGTCTTCCACTTTCACCGCGCCGGAAATCAGCGTCCCGGTGACCACCGTGCCAAACCCCTTCATCGCAAACGAGCGGTCAATCGGCAAACGAAAATGTTGCGTCGCATCTTTCGCCGCCACCGCTTGTGCCGCACGTCGCAATACGTTTTTCAACTCGTCCAGCCCCGCACCGCTGCGTGCGCTCACCGGCACAATCGGCGCGCCTTCCAAAAACGATCCCCGCACGAATTCTTCGATTTCCAGCCGCACCAGTCCCAGTGAGTCGGCATCGGCCAGATCGGATTTGGTAATGGCGATAATTCCGCGCGGAATTCCCAGCAACCGGCAAATTTCGAAATGCTCGCGTGTCTGCGGCTTGATCCCTTCGTCCGCCGCGATCACCAGCAGCACCAAATCAATCCCGCCGGCTCCCGCCAACATATTGCGCACGAACCGCTCGTGCCCCGGTACATCCACCAGCCCCAGCCGCACGCCCTCCAGATCAAGAAACGCAAAACCCAAATCCAGCGTGATGCCCCGGCGCTTTTCTTCCTCGAGGCGATCCGGATTCGTGCCGGTCAGCGCTTCCACAAGCGAGGATTTGCCGTGGTCAATGTGCCCGGCGGTCCCGACGATAACGTGTTTGATGGTTTCCATAGCGAACGCGCAAGCCCAGTCATGCTAGCAGGAAACCACGAGCGATTGAATCTCGTGTCAGGACGCCTTGCCGGCTGAGTCGTGTAGCTGTCCGTTTTCGCGACGCCGCGTTTCGGATTCGCTCATTGCAGTGGCCGAATGGCCTCGCTCGCGAGCCGTAAGTCGCTTCCCAACATGCAGATCACGCGCATCAACTTAGGGGCAGATACGTGCATATCTACCGACAACGCAAGAGGAGGACACCTTCATGGCCACGCTCTGGCAGGACGTCCGTTACGCATTTAGGATGCTCGGGAAGTCGCCCATGCTGACCATAATCGTGATCCTGACGCTGGCGCTGGGCATAGGCGCCAACACTGCGATCTTTGGCATCGTGAATGGGATTCTGTTGCGGCCCCTGCCGGTGAAATCTCCCGAACAAATTATGGTTCTAGCTGGGCAGGCGCAGGGCGACACGCTGGGAATCTACACTCTTTCCTACCCCCAACTCGTTGATCTTCGCAAACAGGCCGACGCTTTTTCCGATGTGTTCGCTTCGCAAGTCACTCTCGGAGGGCTTAGCTACGCAGGCAAAGCAAATCAGTTTGTCTATGCCTACGTGACGGGAAATTATTTTTCGGGCCTCGGTGTTCAGCCGGCGCTTGGACGATTGTTCCTTCCGGCGGAGGCAGAGGCAGGGGGTAAGGATCCTTACGTCGTGTTGGGTTACGACTTCTGGCAAAAACGCTTTGGCGGCGATCCCAGCGTCGTAGGAAAGCAAGCATTGGTCGACGGCCACGAGGCCACAATTATTGGCGTGGCGCCGAGGGCGTTTCAAGGTACAAACTTCGCCCTGAATTTGGACGGCTACGTGCCGTTGAACATGATGCCGGCGCAGGATGCAGCCACGTACTGGAGCGACCGCAGCGGCCGCTCGCTGTCCGTGTTGGCGAGGCTGAAACCGGGCGTGACCCTGAAACAAGCGCAAAGCTCTATGAACGTGGTGACCGCGCGGCTGGAGGACCAATATCCAGCTACGGACAAAGGAATATCGGTCCGCATAATTCCAGAGCGGCTGGCGCGGCCGCAGCCGTTTCCGAACAACATCGTTCCCTTCATCGCCGGCATATTTCTCGTGCTGGCAGGATTGGTGCTGCTGCTGGCCTGCATGAACGTGGCGAATATTCTGCTGGTGCGCGCGACCATGCGCCAACGAGAAATGGCCATCCGCGCCGCCATGGGAGCAAATCGCTGGCGACTGATTCGTCAAATGCTCACAGAGAGCATCATGCTTTCACTCTTCGGCGGGATTGGTGGACTTACCCTGGGCGTGTGGGCCAGCGGGGCGGTTGGCTCAATCCTCCCAGCTGGACGACTTCCCATTCGGGTGGATTTCGGTTTTGATTGGCGCGTATTTGCATACGCACTGGCCGTTGCTCTCGTCACCGGCGCGATCGTCGGCCTGTGGCCGGCTTTGCGCGCGGGGCGAGCCGACGTGAATACCGTGCTGCAAAGCGGCGGCAGAAGCGACACGGCGGGCGTGAGCCGCCACCGTCTGCGCAGCGTCTTGGTGGTGGCGCAAGTAGCGGGCTCGCTGGTGCTTTTGATCGTTGCTGGTCTATTCGTGCGTAGCCTCATGGGCGCGCAACATGCGTACCTGGGATTCGACGCCGACCACGTCCTGAATCTGACCCTGGACCCGCGCGAAGTAGGCTACGACGACACCCGCGCCAAGACCTTCTATCACGACCTCGAAGCCAGGGTTCGCGCCCTGCCCGGAGTGCAATCGGCGAGTCTGGCGTTCAGCGTGCCCATGGGACCCGTGCAAGACGGCAGCATGGTTTACATCGAAGGACAACCACCCACTCCCGGCCAGCCGCCTCCGATCGTGATTTACAATCATGTGGACGAACCTTATTTCGACACGATGCGGGTTCCGTTGCTGCGTGGCCGCGTATTCCGCGAAAACGACAACGACAAGGCTCCGCTCGTCGCCATTGTGAATCAGACCATGGCGCAGCAATTCTGGCCTAACCAGGACCCCATCGGGAAACGTTTCAGTCTGAAGAGCGCGACGGGACCTTTTGTCGAGATCGTGGGCTTGGCGGCCGACGGGAAATACATATTCATTGGCTGGGACAAAAAACCATATTTCTTCGTTCCGCTCGCGCAGAATTTCTCCGCGTTCCGGACCTTGCAAGTTCGCTCCTCGCTGCCGCCGGAGAGCATGATCGCGCAGATGCAGAACGAAGTTCGCGCACTCGATCCCAACATGCCGGTTTCAGACGTTCAGACGATGAGGCAGTCGCTCGCGAGCGGAAATGGATTTTTCATTTTCCAGGTCGGCGCGATGCTCGCCGCAGCCATGGGCTTTCTGGGACTCACACTAGCAGTGGTGGGCGTCTACGGAGTGGTTTCGTTTGCCGCGAGCCAGCGTACCCATGAGATTGGCATCCGCATGGCGCTCGGCGCAGGTCGCCGGGATATCCTGCATCTGGTTTTGCAGCAAGGTTTGCTGCTGGTGATAGTGGGCGTATTTTCCGGCGCCGTGCTGGCATGGGCACTGACGCGCTCCATGGCCACAATTCTGGTGGGAGTGAGCCCCACCGATGCGCTCACTTACGCAACGGCCAGTCTGCTGCTCGCGGCGATCGGCTTCTGGGCCTGCTACGCGCCCGCACGCCGCGCCATGCAACTCGACCCCATGGTCGCGCTGCGCTACGAGTAGCGCCGCGCCGCCTATAACCCAGGTAGCCTCGCCACCAAGCAAACGTGCGGTAGGTGGCCAGCATCAAACCCTGCTGAACACTTCCGGGTAATGGCGCGATTGGAAACAGCACCTTGCTGCTGTGCGTTTGCGATTTCAGCGGCATGCCTTACCAGCTCAAAGCGCTGTCCACGTGTGCGGTTTCGACAAAGCACTTGAGCGCACCCGTGATTTCAAGCTATGGTCTTATGCTGCTAATCATCTTTTGACTGCCAAGGACTACTCATGCGACGACTGATCGGCATTTTGCTTCCGATTCTCTTGCTCCTCCCGGCTCTGACCACGGCGCAATCGGCATTGCCGAAGACTCCCGTGCGCGCGGTGATTGACGATTACTTTGGCACCAAAGTAGTGGACCCGTACCGCTGGCTGGAGAACACTTCCGATCCCGAAGTCGTCGCCTGGATGAAGGCGCAGAATGACTACACGCGCGCCGTGCTGGCCCGCATTCCCGGCCGCGATGAACTGCTCGCGCGCATCAAGTCGCTCGATAACGCCGGCAACGTGGTTTCCTCGCTGCAAGTCTGGGGCGGGCATTATTTTTATTACAAGACGGAGCCGGGATCGGACAATCGCAAGCTCTTCGTGCGCGACACTCTCAGCGCGCCCGAACGCCTGCTCGTCGACCCCGAAAAGATGACCACCGCCGACGGCAAGCACTATTCCATTGATTATTTTCAGCCCTCCCTCGACGGCATTTATGTTGCTTACGGAATTTCGCTGGGCGGCTCGGAAGAAAGTGTCCTGCACGTATTGCATGCCGCCACCGGCAAGGTATTGCCCGATAGCATTGATCGCGCCGAGTTCGCTTCCCCCACTTGGCTGCCCGACGGCAAATCTTTCTTCTACGCGCGCGCGCAGAAGCTCGCTGCGGACGCGCCCCCCACCGCGAAATATCAAAAGCTGAAAGTGTACCGTCACACCTTGGGTGGCGACCCGGACACCGAGCCACTGGTATTCGGCTTCGGCGCCAATCCCACCGTGAACGTAGACGAAAATGATTTCACAATCGTGCAATTTTCGCCGGGCGCGCCGGAATTTTTAATTGGGCTGGTAATCCACGGAGTGAAACGAGAAATTGACGTATATTCCGTGCCGTTCGATGCCAATCTCAGCGTCAAAACAGCCTGGAAGAAAATCGCCGACCAGTCCGATGAAATCACCGGCCTCGACGTACACGCCGACGAAGTTTATCTGCTGTCCCACAAGAATGCTTCGCGCTTCAAGGTTCTGCGAACCAGCCTGAGCGCGCCAGACCTGGCGCACGCCGAAGTCGCGTTGCCCGCAAGCGAAGTGGTAATCACCGGCATCACTGCCGCCGGCGACGCGCTCTACGTCCAGGATCTCGATGGCGGCATCGGCCGCCTGCGCCGCCTGCCGTACGGCAAGGGAAGCATTCAGCCCATCAAGCTCCCGTTCGACGGCGCGATCCAATCGCTGGTCACGAACCCCACGGAATCCGGCGCCTGGCTGGAGCTTACTTCCTGGACCAAATCACCGCTGTGGTATTCGCTGGACGCGAAAACCGACAAGCTCACCGACACTGCGCTGGTTCCACCATCCCCGGTTGATTACTCCCAAATCGAATCCGAAGAAGTGAAAGCCAAGAGCGCCGACGGCACCATGGTTCCGCTTTCGATCATCCATAAGCGCGGCCTCGTTCTCGATGGCTCGCATCCCACATGGCTCACGGGCTACGGCGCCTACGGCATCAATTACGATCCGTACTTCGATCCAACAATCCTGGCGTTTCTGGAGCGGGGCGGCGTCCACGCGATAGCGCACGTGCGCGGCGGCGGTGAATATGGGGAAGACTGGCACCAGGGCGGGCAGAAGCTGACCAAGCAGCACACCATTGACGATTTTCTCGCCGGCGGAGAATACCTGATCGAACACAAATACACCTCCGCTGCTCATCTGGCAGGAGAGGGAACCAGCGCCGGAGGGATCACCATCGGCGGCGCGATCACTCAGCGCCCGGAGATGTTCGGCGCCGCGCTTGTTCGCGTCGGCGATTCCGATTCGCTGCGTTCGGAAACCATGGCCAGCGGTCCGGCAAATATTCCGGAGTTCGGCACCGTGACGGAGGCGGACGGATTCAAGGCGCTTTTTGCCATGGATGCGTATCAGCACGCCAAACCCAACACACCGTATCCCGCGGTACTTTTAACGACTGGCGTGAACGATCCGCGCGTCGCGCCTTGGCAAGCCGCGAAAATGACGGCGCGTTTGCAAGCCGATACCAGCAGCGCCAAACCCATCCTGCTGCGCGTGGATTACGATGCCGGGCACGGGATTGGCTCAACCAAATCCCAGCGCGACATCGAACTAGCCGACGAGCTATCGTTCCTCTTCTGGCAACTGGGCGTCACCGGATATGCGCCAAGCGGCGGCGCGAAGTAGGCGCCGGCAAGACACAAAACCGCTGCGAGCTATCTCCCGGTAGTCCTGCGGAAGGGCGGGGCTTCAGCGCCGTGGAGCTTCGCGGAAGAAGGGCTTTAGCGCCTGAAGCCTGACTTCGCAATTGTGATTGGATACTCGGTCAGGAATCTTTAAAACGGGCTCGCCGCCGTCGCTCCCTCATCCCGCAATTGCGGCGCGGTCGTGGACCCCTGGAATTTCGGCTTGCCCAATTTCACGATCCAAATTCCGCTGTTGATGTCGTTGAAGAAAATCAATCCATTCGCAGGCTGCGCGCCCCATGTGAACGGCAGATTGGCGCGAAATCCATTCGGGTCGCCCGGGAAAAAGCTCGCAATTTCGCGGCCTTGCTCGTAAAGATTGCCCCGCAATTCACCGGAAATATCCACGGCGCGACCGCCGCCCGCGTAATCGCCCAGGTACAAAATATCGTTATCCGGCCACACGTTGTGCATCCCACCTTCGGGCACTTCGTAATTGGCCACCTCACGCGGATGCTCGATATCCGTCACGTCCATCACGTGCAAAATCCCGCGCACGGGAATGCGTTCCTTCGTGCCGATATCGAAATATCCGGGAAACACCTCATCGCCCACAAAAACATAATTCTTGTAGCGGAATGCGGTGTGCGCCCCCGCCAGCCAGCCGTCTCCATACAATTCGTAATGATTGAATTTGTACTGTGCCACCAGCTTCGGATTTTCCGGACTGCCACCCTTGATGCCGGCCCCAACGTCCAGAATCACCAGCCCATCGCGCCAGTACGCCAGGTAAGCCAATCCATCCTTCACGTACAAATCATGCAGATAGCGGCCCGTGCTGATCATGCCCTCGCCCAGCGGCGAAGCGATCATTTGCTCCTCGGATTTCTCCGTTTGCCAGCGCGCCACTTCTTTCGGATGTGCCGGGTCCGCAAAATCAATCACGCGCAACGAGCCGGTGGCGTCGTCCGTGATGTACGCATAATGCGTGCTGATGAACGCGCTGTGCACTCCGCCCGTCACCGTCTCTGTATATTCCGAAATCACTTTCAAGTGCGCCGGGTCCGAAGCGTCAAACAGCACGATTCCATTCTTGCGATTCGAAGCGCCCTCGCGCGTGAACACTCCCACTTTTTCGTCCGGTGTGGTGCTCACATCGTTGTAAAGCCGCGCATCCGCCTTCAGACTGTCCAGCGCCTTGGGATGCGCCGGATCGGAAACGTCGTAGGCGTAAAGCCGGTCTCCCATCGTCGCGACGTAAAGATGATTGCCCACGACCCACTCTTCGGTCGTTTGGACTGCCTTGCCCTCGGCGTTTTTCGTGGGTATGTGCGCCACCACGTCCAGCCCGCGCTGCACGTTGCGCGGCGCGACTACGATCGAAGCGCTCGCGGTGTGGCCGCCGATCGCTGCAGTCACTTCGTACGTGCCGGGCAAATTCGCGACGAACGCGCCATCTGCATAAACCTTGCCCTGCGGCCCGCTGACGCTCCAACTCGTCAGCAGGTCTTTCGCCGCCGCCGCGCCTTTCGCCGCCACTGGTTTCGCAGTGAAGTGCACCACGTCGCCAGTCTTCGCCGTCGTCGTCGCCGGCTCCAATGCAATCTTTTGCAGCGTATCCGCTACCACTTTGACGGAAACCTCGCCGCTCGCCGGTCCTCCGGTCGCCACGAGCGTCGCTGTGCCCGGTGCCAGCGCCTTCACCAGTCCGGACTCATCCACTTTCGCGATCGTCGGCGCCTTCGAGCTCCAGTGAATCGTCACATCCGTCCGCGGGTCGCCGTTCGCCGACCGCGCCGTCGCCGTCAACACCGTGGACCCGCCCACCACCAGCGCCTGCGTCAACGGCGTCACCTCCACCGCTGCCGGCGGTGGCGTTCCCACCGTCACCGTCGCAAATCCCGGCTTGCCCGCCACCACTGCTCCCACCGTCACTTGCCCCGCCGCGCGAAAAACCACCGTGCCATCAGCATCTGCTCCGGCGATATCCGGCGGCAGCGCGATCCAGATCATCGGCTTCAGATCGATCGTCTTTCCCGTGTCGTCCTTCGCCACCGCGGTGAACTTGATCTTGTCTCCCACGTGCGCCTGGATGTTCGTCGGCGTGATTTCCACCGTCTTCGGCTTCGGCGGTGTGGGCGGCGCGCCAACTTCTTGTCCGCAAATCACCGGCGCGCACATCAGCCCCGCTACAGCCAACCAGCTAGCTACGCACTTCGACGCGATTCGCATTCAGAACTCCCCTTTACCATCGGAAAATCTCGGAAATTGCCGCTTGAGAACTTGTACCGAAGGCGGGCCTTTGTCAATAGCACGTGGCGAAACTGATCCGCGGCAAAAACCCTTTCGCTCGCAGAGGAAGCCGGGGGCAGCGCTTGTTGCACGCCGCCCCCGCACGATCCATTGTGCATTCCTACTTTTTACCGATGACGCGAATCGGGCTGGTCGCGCCACCCGAGCCGCCGCCGGATACACAGGCCGGACCGGCATCGGTCGTGAACGTGTCGTTGTTTGAGAACCACCCGTGGATTCCAGTAGACTCCGAGCTGTAGAACCACGAGAAGAACGTTAGTTCCTGCAAGTGATAGGTGAAGCCGTTGCGCCCTCCAATCGGCGAGAAATTGATTCCGGTCAGCGGATCACCCACCTCCAGGTTATTCTGGCAGAACCCCGGTGGCACTTGTCCTACTCCGCCCCAAGCGGGCGTGGGATTGTTGCCGAATGGATCGTTGATGAATTCCCCCGCCTCATGCGACAGCGTATTCGAATCGCCCGCGGTAGGCCCGAACAGGCCGGTGGTGTCGAAGTCCGTGGGCGAATAGGCCTGTAGAGGTAAGAAGTTCGACGTGCCGTGGTAGCCCAGGATGCAGCAACTGCCGAGATTCGTGACGGGGCCGGCCAGCACGGTGTTGTACAACATGAAGAACGGAATGTTGCCCGCATTCACCTGTGGTTGCAGCGCAGGCAGCACGTTCGTGTTGAGATAGTTATCGAACCAATCTACGTCCACGATTCCGAACGGCCCGCAAGCCGGGAAATCCGCCGGCGGAAGCGTGGTGCTGAAAGCTGCTGGAACGTTGATCACGATCGCGGAGAGATTCTCGATCGGATCGAATAGCACGTGATAGTCGTTCTTATTCTGGATCACGTTCCAGAACTCGCCGCGCTGGTGAGCGTCTTCGTATTGGGTGTGGCCCATATCCGTGCCGCCGATGGAGATGTCGTAGGACTCGAAAATCGGCGATTGTTGCAACAGCTTCAGCGGATTGTTGTTCGGCGCGGCCAAACACCCGTTGTCGTTTTTCGTCGGGTCGAACACAGTGACGCCCGGCCCCGTAGTGATGACCCCAGTGCTGGGATCAAAGCCTGTGCCCACCGTATTGGTGATTACGATCACCGGGACGATAAACGTCTTTACGTGCGTGTCTTTATGTCCAAATCCCGTGAACGGGCTGGCGCCCACCATCACGCCCGTGTAGTCGTTACCGTCTCGGTCCGATGCCACGTTAAATGTAAATAAAGGCAGCATCGGAGTCTTGCTCGCGGCCCCGGACGCCACTGTACTTTTCACTTGCTCGGCGTCCGCTGCCTTGGCGGGTTTGATGGCATGACGAACCTGCAGCTTCGGTTTTGCCTCTTGTTGTTCCTGCCCAAATGCTGCGGATGCGGCAACGCTCAGGCCAGCCACGGCACAAAAAACTACTGTCAGTAGTATTTTCCGATCCACTGGTGAACCTCCGTCGTGATTGCGAGTTAATTTGATCCAAAAATGGTGCGGGCCCGCTCTGCTTATTCGCCTGCAGAGTTCAAACGTGTTGCACCGTCGGATTTCCACTTTGCTTTTTTTCAGGTGTGCAAGAACCTGGTGCGTTGATGTCCAGCGCCCCTTCAGCCAAGCTTCGCTCCGCCGATGGGGTCAACGTGTGCGTAGAGCCCGCGCGGTTGGAGATTCATATCAAATTTCTGTTCAAATGATGTGAACTTTCTGCAACTTTTAAGGTACCGGTACGGGGTTCTGGCTGTGGATGTCCTGCCATGGAATGACGGAGATTATGCGGGAGGATCAAACGTCAGGTCAGGGAATCGCCGGCATCGCCCGCTCAAATCCATCTTGCCTCGAATGCAAGACCCAAAACGCTCGTTGGCGTTGGACCAGCCGGAACGCTGACCCGGCTACATTTCGACCGAGCGTAACGAAAGCGATGGTTCTCCGGCGGAAGCACTGTCGAATCAATACACTGGATGGTGTTGCGTCGACCGGTTGAGTTGACACGGCCGATCAGGAGTTGCGGGCAAGCTGGCGGCGCTTACTTTCGCAGATTCGCCAGCCAAAGATCTAGGACTTCCTGGTTCTTTGGGTCGATCGTAGTGAAGGTGATTCCCATTCCGGAGTTGGGCCGCGAATACGCTACTCTTCCTATCGCAATGAAGTTCACGCCACCATGCGAGATTTGCAGTCTGACCTTGGCGCCCTTCGGGAACGGCGTCACGGTTTCTACAAAGCACCCCAGCAAGTTCAGGTTCTCGATATGTGCCGCAAGGTGCTTCTCAGACTCTAGGTCGGTGAGATGGATGCCGGCCATGAACGAATGGCGGGGCGCGCGATGGCGTGTGGATTGAATCGGAGAGCGACCTCAGCGTTGTGCGTTCAGGATTTTATTTAACCCGATTCCGTAACCGACTACGATAGCGGCCTCTTGCATTGAAAAGAAACCTTCACAAATAGTTGTGCTCCCGCCTGAAAAGATACCTCGCCCGAACTATACAACAAGTTCGGGCACCTCCATTTCGCCGGCGATGAACGCGGTGTTGAACGCCCGGACGACAACAGGATCGAACTGGCTCCCGGCACTCTTCGTGATGATTTCTTTGGCTTCGAATGGCGACGTGGCTTTGCGGTACGGGCGGTCGCTGGTGAGCGCATCATACGCATCAGCGACGGAAATGATGCGCGCCTCCAGCGGGATATCCTCTCCCTGAGTCGGATGGTGTCCCGAACCATCGAAGTGGTCATGGTGCGCAAGCACGATAGGGAGGATTCGATGGAGCGCGCCCCCGACGGGGTGCAGGATTTCTCCTCCTTTTTCAATGTGCATCTTGACTTCCTCGGTCTCGTCCCTGGTCAGGCGCGCTGCCTTATAAAGAAGATCGCGGCTGATATCGAGCTTGCCGATGTCATGGAGCAGTGCCGCGGCGCGGACGTCTTCGATGCGCTCCTCGTTGAATCGAAGCGCTGAAGCAATTTTTGTGGCATAGATCGAAACTCGATAGGAATGGTTCTGTGTGTATTTATCCTTGGAGATGAACTGGCGGAGAATCAGTAGCACGCCATGATAGGTTTGGCGTAGCTCCCGAAGCTTCGCTTGGTTGCGGTCATAGAGAGTGCCCATCGCGTAGGCGGTTACCATTAGCGTCGCGCCCCAAAGCGTGATGTCAAACCATTTGCTGTCTGCCAGGCTCTGCCCGCCACGAAAGGTGAATAAACTTGGGTTGAAATACGTCAGCGAAACGACCAGGGCAAAGCTCAACAGGGCGGTCATCGTGGCATGCCGGCGGCCATAGAAGTATGCCGAGAAGATTGTCGGGAAGAAATAAAAGCCAAGCACAGCATGGTGCATGCTGACCATATAATTCAGCAACATCGCGATAAGAAACAAAGAGAGTATCAGCCAGAGTTCGCCGTTGATTTCGCTCACGCGGCGCAACCAAGCGGACTTCATGATTTTTTCCTCCTTCGACGCCGGCCTCGGCTGTGGTAAGCAGTTGCTTGATCCGAGACGGCTGTCCGAGTAAATAACATCGAACTCTGATCAACGAACTCGTAGCGCAAGCTCGAAAAGCCAAACATCCGCCCAATAGGGCCAGAATGATGATCGTATGGAAAACCGCAGACGACAATATTCCTCATGTGAATGATGTCGTCATGGTAACGCGTGGAAGACACCTGATTAACGCCGAACCTGTAGATGTGCTTTTCGGATCCACCATTGACTGCCGCCGTGCGCCGCGAGCTTTCCCTTGCTTCGTAATCTTGACACTGGCACACGCGTGCCGTATGGTCTGGGCAACGACGATCGGAAATCCACGTCTTTCGTCTCGCCGGAAGATTTCCGATTCAGGAGGTGTTCCATGCCATTAGACCTGATGACACTTCGGTTGGTGGAAAGGCCGGTGACCCGCGAAGAGGGCCTGCGCATTTTGGAACGCGATCAGCACCGCTGCCAGTACTGTGGGCTCGACGGGGCGGCCAGCTTCGAGAATGCTTTGGCCATGTCGGTGGATTTCGTGGTGCCCCGCGCTCGCAAAGGCAAGAAGGATGAACGCAACCTGGTGGCCTGCTGCCGTTCGTGCAACATGATCAAGGGGCGGCGCGTGTACCGCAGCTTTGACGAGGCCAAGACCTACGTCCTCGCGCAACGCGAAAAGCTACGCAAAACCTGGGAAACCAGGACTACGGCGCCTGCTGCGTCCACATCCGCGTCCGCGAAGGCGCAAAAGCAGTCTGCAGCGGAACCGTCCAAAGCCGCGGCCGCCTCTGTGATCAGTAGCTCACCGCTTTCAATTCGCAATCGCTGAGCGGGCGCTTGCAAGCAACGTGGCCCTAAACCCGATGAATGCGTAAACCGCGGTTTTCACTTTTATTTGTACGCGGCTCCACGTCCGAACAGGGTATTTACAATCTGGTGCAATAGGTCAAGGTGCTAGGCCCCGGCAATTGCGTCCGGTTTGGCGACGGCGCGTCCCAGAATCGGGCAGCGGTTCGCGATGATTCGTGGCGCGTCACCTCACTAAGAGCTTTGGCTGCAAGCAGCTTCCCTCCCAGACAATCGGCACAGCAATTGCAGCGCGGCAGGGGTGTAGTGTGTCTACAGCCAGGGTGTAGATGCTCTACATCCGAGGAGACCATGAAACCACGGTATCAGAACCGCATCGAGTTGCTGCAAGGGACGCTGGACCTGCTGATCTTGCAGACGTTGCGCTGGGGAGCGCAGCACGGGTACGGGATCGCTCTCGCGATTCGCACGAACTCCGGCGACATCCTGCAGGTGGATACAGGCTCGCTGTATCCGGCGTTGCACCGGCTGGAGCGGCAGAAATTGATCGCCGCGGAGTGGAAAGTTTCAGAAAACAATCAGCGCGTGCGGGTGTACCGGCTGAGCGCGGCGGGGAAGAAGAAGCTGGCGTCGGAGCGGTCGCGCTGGGCGCAGATTTCGCAGGCCATCGCGGGGATCCTGGGCCCTGCCGGCGCGGGGAGCGAAGTATGAAATTCCCATGGGGTGATAGCGAGAAACGGAAAAATGAGCTGAACGAAGAAATCGCCAGCCATTTGCTGATGGCCGCGCAGGATCGCGAGGCACGCGGCGAATCACCCGCGCAAGCGCGCGCCGCGGCGCAGCGTGAGCTGGGTAATGCGGGAGTGATTCAGGACGTGACGCACGATCAATGGGCGTGGACGTGGTTGGAAGATCTGCTGCAGGACTTGCGTTACGGCGCGCGCACGCTACGCAAATCTCCGGGCTTCACTGCTGTCGCAATACTGACGCTCGCTCTCGGCATCGGCGTGAACACGGCGCTATTTTCCGTCGTCAACGCCGTGCTGCTGAATCCATTGCCGTACCCGCAAGCAAATCAGCTGGTGGGTCTGTGGTGGGATCGCTCGCCAGGGCAGCACAGCTCGATAACTTATCTGAATTTTCTGGACTGGCAGAAGCAGAGCACGGCATTTTCTTCCGTCGGCGCATATCAGCAGGACAACATGATCGTCACCGGCGCGGGCGAGCCAGAGCGCGTGGACGGCGCAAGAATTTCCGCTAACCTTTTCGATTTGCTTGGCGCGAAACCGTTGCTGGGCCGATCTTTCCGGCCCGAGGAAGATCAGCTCGGGGCAGGGCCTGTGGCGCTGATTAGCGATGGACTGTGGAGCCGCAAGTTCGGCTCGTCGCCCGACGTGCTGGGCAAGAGCATCACGGTGGATGGACGCAGCTATTCGATCGTCGGCGTGGTGCCGGAAAAATCGCCGATCTATACCACCGCGGATGTGTTCACTCCGCTCGGCCAATACAATGAGGAACCGTTTCGCGATCGCCGCGCCAGCCTGGGCACGGTGGGAATCGGCAGAAGGAAGCCGGGAGTGACGCTGGCGCAGGCGCGCGCCGATATGGATTCCGTGGCGCGCAATCTTGCCGCCGAATATCCGGACGCGAACAAAGGCACCGGCATCTTTGTGAATCCGCTGAAGGACGATATCACCGGCGACATCGCGCCGACGCTTTTCATGTTGCTCGGCGCCGTGGGATTCGTGCTGCTGATTGCGTGCGCAAACGTTGCCAACCTGCTGCTGGCGCGTTCGGCGGCGCGCGCGCGAGAGTTCGCAGTACGCGTGGCGCTGGGCGCGACACGGCGGCGCATCATGCGGCAATTGCTCACGGAAAGTATTCTGCTTGCCGGCATTGGAGGTGCATTGGGTCTGCTATTTGCAGCGTGGGCCACGAAGGCGGCGCTCGCGATGATTCCCGAGGCTCTGCCACGCACGGACGAAATCGGTCTCGACGGCCGCGTGCTGTTTTTCACTCTGGCGATTTCGATTTTCGTAGGCATAGCGTTCGGCGTGGTGCCGGCGTTGAAAACTTCGCGGCCTGATTTGCACAAAAGCTTGAAGGAGGGAGGGCGCGGTTCCAGCGGAACTCGCTTGCGCACGCAAAACATTTTCGTGGCTGTGGAGATGGCGCTGGCGGTTGTGCTGCTGGCGGGTGCGGAGCTGATGGTCCGCAGTCTAGTCGGGCTCGCGAATGTGAATCCTGGTTTTGATCCGCAGCACGTGATGGAATTTGGCGTGTCGCCTTCGGCCGAGCGTATTAGGACGCCTGCGCACATCCGCGAAACCTATCGCGAGATCACCGCGCGATTTGAGGCTATTCCTGGTGTCGCTGCCGCTTCGCCGCTCGTTGGTGCGCTGCCGCTCACCGGCGATTCGCTTGTGGGATTTTGGATCACCGGGCAACCGAAGCCATCTTCCGTGAAGGAAATGACGCGCGCGCAATGGTACGCCGTCGCGCCCGATTATCTGAAAGCGATGAGGATTCCGCTGCAGCGCGGTCGATTCCTTACCGCGCAGGACAGGGAGACTGCGCCGTTCGTCGTGGTTGTGGATGATGGTTTTGCGCGCTCGACTTTTCCGAGTGAAAATCCCATCGGCAAACGCATCAACATCGCGATCCTGGACGTCGAAGGCGCGGAGATTGTCGGCGTGGTGGCACACGTCAAACACGCAGGGCTGGGCGCGACCGGGATTCTCGACCAGCGCGGCCAGATTTACTTTGCGCTAGCGCAGTTGCCGGATCGCGTGCTGCCGCTCGTCGGTCGCGCCTGCACGTTCGTTGTTCGCGCCGCCGGAACGCCGCAGGCTGTGAGCGAATCGCTGCGCGCGGCGTCGCAGCAATTCGATAGCAAGCAGGTACTGTACGAATTCCAGCCGATGTCGAAAGTCGTCTCCGATTCCATCGCCGCGCAGCGGTTCACCATGATTCTGCTCGGCGTTTTTGCGGTGCTCGCGCTGGTGTTATCCGCAGTAGGTATTTTTGGCGTGATCTCGTACGTCACCGGCCAGCGCACGCAGGAAATCGGCATTCGCATGGCCCTCGGCGCGCAGCGCGGTGATGTGCTGCGTCTGGTGCTGGGCCACGGAATGCGCGTTGCGCTGCTGGGCGTGGCGATTGGCTTGGCTGCGGCGCTAGGACTGACCCGGCTGATGGCCAGCCAGCTGTACGGAGTGAGCGCGAAAGATCCACTCACGTTTGCCGGCGTGGCTGCGCTGCTGACGCTTGTTGCGCTTGCGGCATGCTACATTCCCGCGCGGCGCGCGATGCGCGTGTATCCGATCGTGGCGTTGCGCTACGAATGAAATGCCAGTTATGCCTGCCCGCTGAACCGCTTCGAATTGCGCCTTTCAGCTGTACCTGCCTAGGCCAACTGCAACTGCAACTGCAACTGCAACTGCAACTGCTTGCGCTGGATTTTTCCGCAGCGTGGGATTGTGCAAAAATGTTACTGTGACTCGCGCGCGGCGGTAGCGCGCTGAATTCCATGGCTGACTCGATCAAAACCGTTCTCGAATTCGCGCTACTCGCGATTACTTCGGTGTTTTTTCTGGTGGACCCGTTCGCCGTGATCCCATTATTTCTCGCGGTCACGGCGAATTCACCTTCATCGGAACGGCGAGCGGTGGCGCGGCGCTCGGCGGTGACTTGCGCGATTGTGCTGTGCTCGTTTGCGCTGGCCGGCAGCCTGATTTTCAAAATATTCGGCATAACGCTGCCGGCGTTCAAGATTGCCGGCGGAATTATCCTGATGGGAATTGGGTTGGACATGCTGCAGGCCAAGCAGTCCGGCACCAAAGCGACGGCCGAAGAGCAGCAGGAAGGCGCGGAAAAACCGGATGCGAGCATTATTCCGCTGGGAATGCCGATGCTGGCGGGCCCGGGCGCGATTTCCACCGTGATGGTGCTGGTGGGCGAATCACACTCCCTGTGGCAACAAGTCGTGATTTACACGACGATTCTGACGACGTCGTTCCTTTCGTTCCTGATCCTGGCGGGCGCGGACGGTGTGCGAAAATATCTTGGCGAAACCGGGATACGCATCCTGATGCGGCTGATGGGCTTGCTCCTGGTGGCGCTGGCTGTGCAGTTCGTTGTGAATGGTCTCACGGATTTCGGCTTGCTGAAGCCGCTGGCCAGGCCGTACTGAACTCTCCTGTTAGTATTCCTCATCTTCGGCTTGCTTCAGCCGCGTCATTTTGAATGCGACGCGAAAATCCCGGGAGCGCGCTTCGGCCAGAATCGCGCGGCGCGTTTCGATGGGCAGCTCCGATGGGCCAAAAACCCCGGCCATATCGCGTGGAAAATGCTTGATGAAGATTGCCGCGAGATGCGCAGTCGCGTATGCGATGGGTGTCGAAATCAATCCACGCTGGCGAATCTGAAACAGCGTCGGAAAGCTCGCGTCGTAGCGCAACAGCAGCGGCTGATCGTCCTTCACTCCTCGCAGCAGGACGGCCGCGGCAAATCGCGCATTTTCCAGCACGCCACTGCGAATCATCCCGGCGACGCCCTTGGGCGTGAGAGTTTTCGGAAAGCGTTTGCGCGGGATTCCCTGCGACCGGTTTAGGCGTCCCTGGCGATACCAGCGGAACAATCGATCGAAATCATTGCCGCCGATCTTGGCGTCCATATCGCGCATGGGAACCACGTATGGCAACATGCAAACTTCATCCTGCGCGGCCAGATACACGGTAGTCTCGCCGATGGGCGGCGGGAAACGGAATTTCTCGCGATCCGCGAAGCGCTTGGCGAGCGAAAAGCGTCCGTGACGATAGACGCGCGGGCTGGAGATCGCTTCGTCGTACATCACTTCCGGTGACCAGGTGGAAACCGGATCCTTGCTTTCCGTGCTTTCGTACAGGCGAATTTGCATGGACTCGACGCTGTCCAGCAACTCGGAGCCGCGCTTGGCGAGAAGATTGGTGAGGCCGGGCGCCGCGCCGGTGCAGATCAGCGCCGCGCGATTTTTCGCCTCGAAACGTTTGCGGAAGCGGAATTGCTCGGGTCTGAACGGATTGCGGTTCAAGTGCGAGTTTAGATCCAGGTAGTGCGAACGCAGACGCAGCGCCGCGCGCATAATGATTTCATTGAAGACGGCGGGGGAAGCGTTGACCAGTAAATTGCAGCCGCGAGCGGCACGCACGATGGACCAAAGATTGCGCGCGTTCGCTTCCACTACCTCAATCGCGCTCTTCTTGCCGAGAAATTTCCGCGCGCGGTCCGGGTCGCGATCGCCGCACCAGACCGTGTGACCCTGGCGCACGAGCAATTGAGCAAGCAAGGAGCCGGCGCCGCCCACTCCCAGTACGAAGATGCGCATCGGTTCGCAACTTTATCATATCCACCGCGCAGGGAAACGTGGGCGTCGCCGGCACTTTCCGGTTGTGCACCGGGTTACGCAACGCGGCTTACAGGCTCGCCAAGAGCACAGCTTTCTGGACTGAAAACGAACATCACGGGGGATGGTGCTCTGATATCGGCTGCTTCGTTCTGTGGCGATCAGTCCAATTTACGCTAAGCGTGTGCGTCCTGTGGCGGTATCAATTCGCTGGTCGACGCCGTGAATTCGTTCTTTCGCCCAGGCGATGAGGGAAACGTTATCCGACGTGCCAATCTTTTCGCGCATATCGCGCATCATGCGCAGGTACGTGTCCGGGTCGATGCGCAGTAGGTTACACACTTGCCGGTCGGTGTTTCCAGAGGCAAGAGCTCGCAGTACGATTGCTTCCTCGCCGGTCAAAATTGGGTCCAACCGGAAAGAGGAAGCGCGCTGGATGCAGATTACTTTGGCTTCGCGTTTCATTGGGTCACCTGGTCCGTCTCGCCGCCTTCTATCGCCTACTGAAGGGTCACGCGGTCTTAGCCCGCGTCTTCGCATCCGTGCCGTGGGTTCTGGTTTTCATCGCGTACAACGCCGCATCCGCCGCGCCCAGTAGCGAATCCACATTTTGGCCATCCTGAGGATAAATAGCAACGCCGATGCTTACTGATAGCTTCGGCTCCCGGCCGTCGTTCGCGAGACTGTCGCAAATACGCTCGGCCACCAGGTTGGCCGGCGCTTGTCCCGTTTCGGGCAAGACCAGCGCGAATTCGTCCCCGCCGAAACGCGCAGGCGTATCTACCTTGCGGCTGCAGATGCACAACACATCGGCCAGCCGGCAGAGAGCTTGACTGCCGACCAGGTGGCCGAAGCGATCGTTTATTTGTTTCAAGCCGTCCAAATCGAGGAACAGCAGTGCGAACCCACGTGCGGTGCGCTCGGAGCGCTTGATTTCACTATCAACCGTTTCCACCAGATGACGGTAGTTGGCCAGGCCCGTGAGGGGATCCTTGGCTGCTTGTTGGCGCAAGTGATCCTCGAGCTTGCGCTGTTGCGTGATGTTCTCGACGATGATCTCGTAACTGTCCGTCTCGCCTTTGTTATTGACCTCGCGCCCGCTGAGCCGAACGATTAGGGTCGCGCCGTTCTTGCTTTTCCATTCAGTCTCGAGGGGATCGGGCTCCTGCTGGTCCGCGGATTGGCCCAGCAATTGTGCTCGCTTGGCAGGATCGCAGAGGACGTCAGCTGCCAGGTTCACCGCCAGCAACTCCTCGCGAGACGCGTAACCCAGAATCGTCGCCAGCGCCTGATTGACATCCAGGAACTTACCCTTAGTGTTGCAGCGGCAGATTCCATAGGTCAGGTTCCCCACCAGAGCGCGGTAGCGTGCTTCTGAATGGCGCAGCTTTTTTTCGTTTCGATCGCGCTCTTCGCGAAGATGGTTCTCACTGAGCGCTCGACGGACGGCTACGGGCAGGTGCCCAACGTGATCCATGGCGATGCAATCGGCCGCGCCACTGCTGATAAGTTCCGCCACGGTCTCGGGTTGCACGGTGTCAATCAGGAAAATGCAGGGGACCTGCCGTTCCCGCAGACGCAACATTTCCAGCTCGCGTCGTCCCTCCCAGTTTGGGGACGGATATTCGGCCACTACCACGTCATAAAATCTTGACTTGAGGCGCGCGCTAAACTGGTCCGCCGTTACAACTATGTCTGCACTGACCTTGAAATGGGCCTTCCTCAGCTCTTGCATGCACAGCTCTACGTCCGATACGTCTCTGTGAACAAAGAGGATGCGTAATGGCAGCCTTCTGCCCGCCGATCCGTTGAGGACCGGAGGCAGCTCGCCCTGCTTAACGCGTTCTCGTGAAGCTGAAGACATCCAAACTCCGCAGGATTAACGAGAGCCAGCCCCTTCGCGAACTGGCTCCCGGGAATGGTTCAAAAGCAACCGTGACCACTTTATTGGAACAGGGGTAGGCAATCCTGTTCAAAACGGAACACATTGCGCCAGCATGTTTACTGATACGACACTTTCCCGCCCCTGAAGACACTCATTCAGCTGGACATACGGTTCGGGGCTCCGCCAATTCCCAAGGTCGCGATTGTTTGCTCCCGATCGACTGGAAGCGTATCATCGGGTCTGATATCTCCGACCCACTCGGCCTACAGGAGAGACAACCCAAGGCGTGGGGGCGATGCTCCTGGTAATTTCAGGAGATGAGGGATTGGGCGGAAACGCCTGCTCCTCCCGGATATGGAAAGGAGAGCATCCAGCGAGCGCGGCTTTTTGTGCGTGCTGCGCCGCTGGCGTCCTCGCCCAATTCCGAAGCCGGATTGGGCCATTTTATTCTGGGCAGCATCTAAGATAGCGCGTGGCACTGACGGACAAATTCGGACGCCAAATCACCGACCTGCGGGTTTCGGTAACAGACCGCTGCAATTTTCGCTGTGTGTATTGCCGTTCGGCGGACCCCGAAAATCATATGGCGGAACACGCGCTGTTGGAATGGGATGAGTTCGAGCGGCTCGTGCGCATTCTGGTGGGGATGGGCATTCGCAAAGTGCGCGTGACGGGCGGCGAGCCGCTGGTGCGTCCGGGCGTGGAAGATTTTGTGGCGCGGCTGAAAGCTATCGGCGTGCAGGACCTTTCGATGACCACCAACGGCCACTTGCTCGCCGAGCGCTGCGACCGGCTGGTGACGGCGGGCCTGGACCGCATCAACATCAGCCTGGATTCGCTGAATCGCGAAAAATTCGAGAAAGTAACGCGCACCAAGACGTTCGATCAAGTGCTGGCGGGAATCGAGGCGGCGCAGGCTTCGCCGCTGCGTCCCGTGAAAGTGAACGCGGTGCTGGTGCGCGAGCTGAACGACGACGAAGTGGAAGCCTTCGCCGAATTCGCGCGCGCCAAAGACATCGTCATGCGCTTCATCGAATTCATGCCGCTGGACGCGGACCGTGCGTGGACGCGCGACATGGTAGTGCCCGCAGCGGAAGTGCATCGGCGCATCTCGGCTCGCTGGCCGCTGATCCCCGTGGTGCACGAGCGCAGCGAGACCGCGCGGAAATACCGTTTCGCGGACGGCGGCGGCGAAATCGGTTTGATCGCGCCGGTAACGCAGCCCTTCTGCGGTCATTGCTCGCGCATCAGGCTCACCGCCGATGGGAAATTGCGCACCTGCCTGTTCAGCAAGGAAGATCACGACGTGAAAAGTTTGCTGCGCAGCGGCATGGGCGACCGCGAAATCGGCGACGCGATTATCGCCATGGTGCAAACCAAGGAAAAGGGCCATCGTATCAACGAGCCGGATTTTGTTCCGCCCTCGCGCACGATGGTCTATATTGGCGGCTGATGGGGCCGCTAGTTTGGGGAGCAACGCGACATGGCGGATGAGGAGTCCAAATATTTCTCGCTGACGGAAGCGGAGCGGCTGCGTTCGCAGCTCGAGCCGCTGCTGATCGAAGCGATGGAATCGCGCCGCAAGATGATGGATGTGGACGAGCAGATCAATTCACTCGCCGAACGCATCCAGCGCTCCGGCGGCCTGGCTGTGGCCTACGAAAGCGCGGCCAAGACGCGCCTGGAACGCAATCGCCTGGAAGAAACCGTGCAGTCCGCGCTGGACCAAATTCAGGAAACCGGATGCGTGGTAAAAGATCTGGAAGTGGGGCTGCTGGATTTTCCCGCGCGCATTGACGACGAGGAAGTGTATCTCTGCTGGAAGCTGGGCGAAGATCGCATCCGTTTCTACCACCGCCAGGACGAAGGATTTTCCGGACGCAAGCCGATTGACCCCCGCGACGCCGGCTACAACAATCCAGTCCAGTAACCTTGCAACGACTTCTGTAACTGCCACGTGGACCGGGTGAGCCCGCGGCGTTGCGTTACCGGCGTGCCGGATTTGCGGTCGATCGAAACCTCGACGCAAGATGCCTCGTTCGAGACACCGCACACCACGGCTGTTTTCATGCTAGGTCAAATCTGAGGGAACGCGCCCTACGCGGCGTTGCCGAGAGGGTTCGATTGCGTCCGCAGCCGGATCAACTGTTGGCGCAACTTGTCAACATCGAGCCCAGCCGACTGGCACACCAGCGGAAAATCGGAACGGTCCTGGAACAAGTATTCTTCGGCGATTCGTTTATAACGCAGAGGTCCGGAAATCCATTCTTGAATCGTGCTCACTATCACAGCTTGCCACAATCGCTTTTCCACCTGTGCGTCTTGTTCGGTTGATGCGGATGTTGCGGTTGTAAATAGGTTTGGCATTTTGGTGCCCCCAGGGTCCCCAGTGATGAAGTGAATGGCATAAACCTAGCGAGCATTGCTCCGGCCAAGTCGCGAATCAATAGCGCCCCACTTGTGGATTTGTGCTCTTTCAGTCAAGAGCAAACATCCTGAAAAAACAGGACTTAATTCTCACCCCACGAACTACAGCAATAACCCGATTCCCTGGCGCACCCGCGGGCCAAAACCCGGGGAAATTCTCCCTGGTGACGGCAAGATTTTCACCATCGCCCACCCTCAGCAAATCCCATCGCCCGCCAAATTGCTGCCATGCAAATGATGCGTGTATAATGCCGCGCACCCCAGGAGGACCTTTCATCTTGCGCATAAATGACGAAGCTCCCAATTTCACCGCAGAAACTTCGCAGGGCACCATCAACTTCCACGAATGGATGGGCGACGGTTGGGCCATCTTGTTTTCGCATCCCAAGGATTTCACCCCGGTATGCACCACCGAACTGGGCTACATGGCCGGCCTGCAGCCCGAATTCGCCAAGCGCAATACCAAGATCATCGGCCTCAGCGTGGACCCGGTCAGCAGCCACGCTAAATGGGCCGCGGACATCGAAGAAACGCAGGGACACAAGGTGAACTACCCGATGATCGGCGATCCCGAACTCAAGATTGCCAAACTTTACGACATGCTTCCGGCAGATGCCGGCAACACCAGCGAAGGCCGGACCGCCGCCACCAACGCTACCGTGCGCACCGTCTTCGTGGTCGGTCCCGACAAGAAGATCAAGCTGATGCTGGTTTATCCGATGAGCACCGGCCGCAATTTCGACGAAGTGCTGCGCGTCCTTGATTCCATGCAGCTCACGGCCAAGCACAAAGTGGCTACCCCGGTAAACTGGAAGCAGGGCGACGATGTAATCATCCTTCCGGCGGTATCGGAAGAAGAAGCCAAGCAGAAGTATCCCGAAGGCTGGAAAGCCCCGCGGCCCTATCTGCGAATCGTTCGCCAACCGAGATAGCTCTCAAAAGCGAGGCAGTGCGCAGTGATCATCAAGCAGTTCTATCTTCCGTGTCTGGCGCATGCTTCCTACCTGGTGGGAGACCAGGCGTCAGGCACGGCAGCCGTCATTGACCCGCAGCGGGACATTGAGCAGTACATCGATTTTGCCGGCGAGCACAGCTTCAAAATCAAATACACATTCCTGACGCATCTCCACGCCGATTTTGTTGCCGGACATCTGGAGCTGCGCGATCGTGTGGGCGCAACAATCTGTTTGGGCGCCGCCGCGAACGCGGCCTACGCGTTTACGCCTCTGCGCGATGGCGAGTTTCTGGAATTCGGGCGAGCCCGGCTAAAGGTCCTGGAAACGCCGGGTCACACGCCGGAGTCAATCTCACTCGTGGTTTACGACCTGAACGTCAGCGATACGCAACCGCAGGCTGTGCTCACCGGTGACACTTTGTTCATCGGCGACGTCGGACGTCCCGATCTGCGCGTGGCGCTGGGCTGGTCCGCAACTCAGCTCGGCGGCATGCTCTTCGATTCCTTGCACACGAAGTTGTTGGCGTTGCCAAATCAAAGCCTGGTGTATCCCGCGCACGGCGCCGGTTCGCTCTGCGGCAGGGCGATCAGCAAGGAAACTGTTTCGACGTTGGGAGAACAGCGCCGCTCGAATTACGCGCTGCAACCGATGAGCAAGGAAGCCTTCATTCGCGTGGTGACCGCCGATCAGCCGGAGGCTCCTGCTTACTTCACCTACGATGCCGTGCTGAACAGTCAAGAACGTCCTACGCTGGATGACACGCTGGCGCGCGTGGGCGCAATGACGCTCGACGACCTGCTGGGCCTGAAAGCTGTCGGCGCACAAATTCTGGATACTCGCGACCCTGGGGAATTTGCCGCGGCCCACCTGGCCGGGAGTATCAACATCGGCCTCGGCGGCCAGTACGCCACATGGGCCGGAACCGTTCTGGATCGAGAACATCCGATCGTCATCATCGCCGACCCTGGCCGGGAACAAGAATCGATAACCCGGCTCGGGCGAATCGGCTTCGATCACGTCGTCGGATATTTGCGGGATGGATTGCAGAGCCTGGCCTCGCGTCCGGAACTGGTCGCCTCCACCGAACGCCTCAGCGCCCCGTACGCCGCGGAGCTTCTGTCATCCAGCCGGCCACCATTGGCCATTGACGTTCGTGCGCCGCGCGAGCGCGAGCAGAAGTACATTGCGGGAAGTCTGAGCATCCCCCTCAATCATCTGCTGGAAAGTCTTGAAAAAATTCCCAGTGACCGCCTTCTGTTGGTCTATTGCGCAGGCGGCTACCGCTCCTCCATCGCCGCCAGCCTGCTGCAACGCGGCGGATTCGATTCCGTCGCTGAGGTTGCCGGCGGCATCGTCGGATGGGAAGCCGCACAATTGCCACTGCAAACTGCGCAGGCTCCGTCGTAGAAACTTCGCAGCAACGCTTCGGCGAAACTGCGCGCCCCCGATAAGCCGGATAATTTGAAAATTGGCGACATATCCGGCCCTGCCTTCTCTTGCCTGAATGTTACGCTGCTGCTACACTGTCGCGGCAAGAGCTAACCTGCTGCTCCTGCCATACTCCCTCAAGAAGGTTCATCCATGTCTGGACACTCTAAATGGGCCACGATCAAGCATAAAAAGGCGGCTACGGACGCCAAGCGTGGCAAAATTTTCACAAAAATTATCCGTGAGTTAACCATCGCTGCGCGCACCGGCGGCGCCGACCCCATCACCAACCCGCGCCTGCGCACCGCCATCCTTTCCGCGAAGAGCGAAAATATGCCCAACGACAACATCGAGCGCGCCATCCAGCGCGGCACCGGCACGCTCGAGGGCGAAACGCTCGACGAAGTCACCTTCGAAGGCTACGGCCCCGGCGGCGTCGGCGTGCTAGTGCAGGTCGTCACCAACAATCGCAATCGCATCGTCAGCGAAGTCCGCCACATGTTCTCCAAAAACGGCGGCAACATGGCGGAAAACGGCGCGGTCGGCTGGATGTTCCACCGCAAGGGCGACATCATCGTCCCCAAGGAAGCCGCGGACGAAGAAAAAATGATGAGCATCGTGCTGGACGCCGGCGCGGAAGATCTGCGCGACGACGGCTCGGCCTGGGAAGTCACCACGCCCCCCGAAGCATTCGAAAAAGTGCGCGAAGCGCTCCTCGCCGCCGGCATCACTCCGGCCACCGCGGAAGTCGCTTTCGTCCCGCAAAATTACGTGAAGCTCAGCGGCGCGCAAGCTCAGCAGATGATGCGCATGGTCGAAACCCTCGAAGATCACGACGACGTCCAACACGTCTACGCCAACTTCGATATCGACGAAAAAGAAATGCAAGCCGCCATCGCCAGCTAGTGCGTGGTTCCGAACTCCGCGCCCGAATCGGCTTTTCTACGTAAATCCGTGCGTCTGTGGGCTGTAATCGCAGTTTGCAGCGCAGTCATCGGTAACGCTCTAGCTTGGCGCTTCACGGACTGTTCTTCGAATCTCCTCAGATCCATCACGCTAAGCGTCGGCTTTGTTTTCTTTTCGTTTGTCATGTGCCGAGGTACGTCGCGATGGCTTTTGCATGAGCCTAAAGCGAACGCGATTCTATTGGCTTTCGCGATTCCCATCGGGGCGGTCGCGCCTCTGTCGCTCGGTGGAATCGCGCTGTTCCACATGCAATACCTCGACAAAATTGAGACCCAGATGTGTGGCGTCAGCTTTACAGTTGGAGTGAGCTACGTAGGAGCCCTCGTTTGGGGTATCGCAGTCCGTCATCGTCGCCGCTTGCTTCAGCGGCGAACCACCGAATCTGATTCTCCCCACTAGTCCCAAGCGCATCGCGCCAGAACAGTTCTTCTCTGCGCCCTCCGCGTCTCTGTGCCTCTGTGGCATTCCGTTTCGCAACTCCACCTAGGTCTGCCCGCGAAGCACGCACCCGAAAAAAAACTACACTCCGCCCCCATCGCGCACTACACTTGTGCGGACTCAGATGATTCGCCCAGCGCCCAACACGACAGCCGCGATCTCCCTAAAGAAGACCGCGCGCCTCTGCGTGCTGGGCGTAGACCCCGCCGTCGCCGGAGCCACTGGCTACGGCGTCGTTGAATTCATCGGCTCCGCTCCGCGCCTTCTGCGTTTCGGCGCGTTGAAACTTCCCGCGCGCGCCACCTTCGCCGCGCGCTTGCGCGAAATTCACGAACTGATTGCCCAACTCGTCGCGGAATTCGCGCCAGACGCGGTCGCTGTGGAATCCGTTTTCACCGCGCTGAACATGCGCACCGCACTGAAGCTCGCCGAAGTTCGCGGCGTGGTGCTGCTCGCCGCCGCGCAAGCCTCCATCCCCGCGCATAGTTATTCGCCGCGCGAAGTGAAGGCTAGCATCGCCGGCTACGGCGCCGCGTCCAAAGAGCAGATGCAGCAAATGGTAAGCTCAGCGCTGGGACTGACCGAATACCCTGAGCCCGCCGACGCCGCCGACGCTCTGGCCGTCGCGCTTTGCCACGCGCACAGCCTCCGCGCGCGCGAACGCCTGCTCGCCTCCATCACCGCAATCCCCGCAAGAGTCCGTTCGGGCGCTGCGCCCAGCGCGACAAAGAATGCCCTGCGAAACCAAACCCGCGCGGCGCGCATCTCTGGCTTGTGATGCGGCAATTCACGATTCGTTCCTCACAGTTTCACCGCGCCACTGCGCTCGCCCGCACCGCGCTGCTTTTTCTCGCCCTCGCGGTTCCTGGCGCGGCAACTTCCGCTGCGCTGCCAACCCGACTGCTGCATCCCTCTAGGTCACACCGCGCATTCAGCGCGTCGCGTGCTGCCGCGGAAAACGCCGCTGCCGAAATTACTTTCCGCAAGGTATTCAAAACCAGCTACCCCGAATTCGTCGAAATCAAAATCAATCAAGCCGGTTCCGGCACCTATGACATCCGCCAGCTCGATGAAGACGCCAATCCGCAGCCATTTGAAGTCAGCGCGCCCCTCGCGCAACGCATTTTCGCGCTGGCCGCCAAGTTGAATAATTTTCAAAACGTAGATTTGGAAGTCCATCGCCGCCTCGCCAATCTTGGCGCAAAAACCCTGCTGTACCAAAAGGGCGCGGAGAAACACGAAACCGATTTCAACTACACGCTCGACGACACCGCCACGCAGCTCGTGAACATTTTCGAAGGCCTCGCCCGCCAAACCACGGACCTCTCCGACCTGGTCCGCACCATGCGCTACGACCATCTCGGCGTCAACGACGTGATGCAGCAAATCGAACGCGATTACAACAACAAGCTCCTCCCCGAGCCCGAGCGCCTGCTCCCCACCCTCGACCAGCTAGCCGCCGATGAGAAATTCATAGACATCGCCCGCACCCGCGCCCGCACCCTCGCCACCCGCATCCGTTCCACACATTAAATCAGCAGCCGCTGGGCACGCCGTCTGCCGCGATGAGCGGTTTTAGCCCCGGCACTACCCGAAATCTGTCCCCAAGGACAACTTGACACTTCTTACAACTCCGTCTACTCTCCGTGCCGTCCTCGCTGTCCAATAACGGGAACCAAGGTGAACGAGACCATGCGACCCAAGCCCGCGCGTTTCCTGCGCATCCTTCTGCTTTTTGCTTTCTGTTTGCCTCTCATGCTGCTTCCGCTGCGCGTGTCCGCGCAGACGGCGTCCGTTTCGTCGCGCATCACCCAGGCGGTGGACGAATCGAACCGCACCGTGCTGAAAGGCAACACCTATTACCTGGCGGGCGCCCAATTCGATCGCGGCGTGGCTCCTGCCAGCCTGCCTATGAATCGCATGCTCCTCGTCTTGCAACGCAGCTCCAGCCAGGAAACCACGCTCGAACAATTGCTCGACCAGCAGCAGGATCAAGCCTCGCCCAACTACCACCAGTGGCTCACGCCCCAGCAATTCGGCCGGCAGTTCGGCCCCTCCGATCAAGACATCCAAACCATAACGTCCTGGCTGCAATCCCACGGATTCCAAGTCGCTCCAATCTCCAACGGCCGCACCGTAATCGAATTTTCCGGCACCGCCGGCCAAGTCCAGGAAGCGTTCCACACCGCGATCCACAAATACTCAGTCCCCAACGCAACAGGAGCACTCGAAGAGCACTGGGCCAACTCCACCGACCCCTCGATTCCCACCGCCCTCACGCCCGCAGTCGCCGGCATCAACACCCTGCACAATTTTCCCAGAAAACCGATGCACGTGGTTTCTGGAGTTTTTAAGAAAAACAAGACGACCGGCGAAATCAAAGCGCTCCATTCGGAGCTCACCTTTAACTGTGGCACGAACCAAGCGGGTCAGCCTGTGACCTGTTACGGGCTGGGCCCCTACGATTTTGCAACGATCTACAACGTCCTGCCGCTCTGGAATGGCAGTCCCGCTCCCGTGATCGACGGCACGGGGCAGACCATCGCAATCATTGGCGAGACCGATGTGGACATGAAGGATATTGAGAACTTCCGCAGTCTCTTTGGTCTGCCTGCGAACGATCCGGTCATCATCCTGGACGGCGCAGATCCCGGCATCGTGCCTGGCGATGAGACGGAATCGGATCTCGATCTGCAATGGGCTGGCGCGGTCGCTAAGGGCGCCACCATCAAATTCGTCACGTCCGCCACCACTAATACAACTCTTGGTGTCGATCTTTCTGCGCAGTTCACCGTGGACAACAACGTAGCTTCGATACTCAGCGAAAGTTATGGAATCTGTGAGGCCGCGTTGGGTACCGCCGGCAATAAGTTCTACAACTCTGTCTGGCAGCAAGCCGCCGCAGAAGGAATCACTGCATTTGTTTCCGCCGGCGACTCTGGTTCTGCCGGTTGCGACAGCCACGACAATCCATCCCCTGCGCCCGCTGAATTCGGCTTGAAAGTAAGCGGATTTGCTTCCACACCATACAACGTTGCCGTCGGCGGCACGGATTTCAACGACCTTTCAAACCCCGCCACCTACTGGAGCAGCACGAACAACCCAACCACTCAGTTATCCGCCAAGAGCTACATTCCCGAGGTTCCCTGGAACGACAGCTGCACCAGTCAGGCGCTGGAATTTTTTGGCTACTCCAGCAATGCGTTGACAAACTGCAACAATTCGCAACTGCTCAATGTGAACGTATTCACCGTTGGCGGTTCTGGCGGGAAAAGCAGCTGTACTTCGGGCGACGGGCAGGATATCAACAGTTGCTCGGGAGGCTACGCCAAGCCCTCCTGGCAGACCGGCACTGGCGTGCCCAGCGACGGAAAACGCGATATCCCGGACGTTTCGCTCTACGCCGCTGCAGGGTTCTACACCGGCAGCTTTTACATTATTTGTGAGGCTGATCAAACGGACGGCATCTACTGCGACCAGGACCCCCAGGCGATGGAATTCCTTGGCACTGGCGGGACTTCTGCGTCCTCGCCGTCCTTCGCAGGGATTATGGCGATGGTCAATCAGAAAACTGGCTCGCGCCAGGGCAACGCCAACTACACTCTTTATAGGCTTGCCGCTCAATCCGGAGCGAGCTGCACGTCGTCCGGTACGCCCGCGAGCACCTGCGTTTTTTACGACATCACCACCGGCACAAACGCAATGCCTTGCGATCACACCGGGCCAGCGCCGGTCAATTGCGGCTCTCCCGGCCCCGCAGGCATCGGCATTTTGTCGGGCTACAACTCAACCGCCGGTTATGACCTTACTACCGGCCTCGGTTCGGTCAACGCGGCTAATCTCGTCAACAAGTGGAGCACGATCACCTCCGCGCTGAAGCCCAGCACCACCACTTTGTCACTTAACCCAACATCGTCAATCGTCCATGGCACTCCCGTGACCGTGCAGATCAATGTAACGCCCACTGCTCCAGCCACTGGCACGGCCACAGGAAATGTCGCGCTGCTCTCGACCACCACTGTTGACCCGGGCGTCACGGCGTTTGCGCTGACCAGCGGCTCCGTGAATTCCACCACGGATGCGCTGCCCGGCGGCAGCTACACCGTCACCGTGCATTATCCCGGTGACGGCACCTTCGCCGCCAGCGACTCCACGCCGCCTGTCTCCGTCACGGTCACCCCGGAAGGCAGCAAGACCGCCGTTTCCTTCATCACTCAGGATTCGCAAGGCAATATCTTGCCGTTCAGCACAGGACCGTACGGTTCTACGGTCTATCTCCGCGCCGATGTAAACGGCAATTCCGGCAATGGCGTGCCCACCGGCACAGTCATCTTCAAGGACAACGGCGCGGCGATCACCGGAATCCCAGCGCTGACGCTGAACAGCCAGGGCAACGTCCTGCCCACCAATCCCACGTTTACTTTCACCGCCGGAACTCATCCCATCACCGGTGCCTACAGCGGCGACCCCAGCTTCAACCCCAGCACTTCGCCCGCCGCATCTTTCACGATCACCCAAGCCGTAACCGCCGCAACTCCCCCCAACGTTGGGAACGGGACAGCGATCTTTGGCTCAGCGGCCTTGGTTTCGGGCGCCGTAACCGCTCAGAGTTGCGGAAATCCTCCAACTGGTACGATTACGTTTTTCGATGGCGCGAATCAACTCGGAACGCCTCAGACAGTTCAATCCAGCACAAATTCAAATTGCGCTCTCCAAGCCACGGCATCCCTTACTTCCAGCGGGTATACGCTTGGCAATAACTCAATCACCTACAAATACAGCGGTGACACCAACTACGCAGCTGCGGTTTCTGCGGCGGCTCAAGTGGATGCTCAAATTGGCACCAGCGTCGCACTCACCTCCAGCGCGCCAACGATTCAGCAGGGCCAGTCCATCACTTTCACTGCAACAGTTACGCCCGGAAAGTCTGGCGGTCCAGCCATGACCGGTACCGTTTCTTTCCTTGGCAACTCTGTCACGCTTGGAACCGTTTTCTTGAGTAACGGTCAGGCGCAGCTGACCACCGCTGCTTTGACCTCCGGTAACGTTCAGATTGTCGCGAACTACTCAGGCGATACGAATTATGCCGCCGGGTCCTTCACAATCAATCAGCAAGTCACACCTGGCCCGGACTTCAGCATTTCGTTTGCACCGGCCACGGTTAACATCAGCGCTCCTGGTTCGTCAGCAACCACAGTATTAACCGTGAACGCGTTGAACGGTTTCATCGCCTCCGTCAATCTTACGGGCTGCATCAATCTTCCTTCGGAAAGTACTTGCAGCTTCACACCGGCTACCGTGACCGCGGGCGGCACCTCAACTATTAAAGTTTCTACGATGGCTCCCAGCTCGCTCGTTTCGCTCAGCCGCCACATTGACTTCGGTGGATGGCGCACCTCCGCTGGTGCGATTCGGGTCCTGCTCCTGTGCGTCACGCTCCTCGCGCTGGCAATTCAAGCGCGCCGACGCCGCTGGAATCTCGTAGGTGCGGCCCTGGTGTTTGCACTTCTGATCGCAAATGCAGCGTGCGGAGGCGGCGGTGGAGGCGGAAGTACCGGGCCCACCAACCCTGGCACGCCAGTGGTGCAGAACCAAATCATCACTGTGACGGCCACCAGCGGCACGACCACGCACACATTCACGTTCACGCTTGACGTCAACTAGCGACGCAAGCGCTGCGCCAGCGCGATTTTATATGGAGTGCGGCGGCTTGCCGCCGCTTTGCTGGACGCGAAGCTTGCTTCGCGTGTTCGTGACGGTGCCGCTTACGGCACGATCAACCCCGCATACCCAACCACCTCATCACGCTCACCGGTAATATCCCCGGACGTCGCATAGCGCACCAGCTCCGCGCTCTCCGCGCCCAGATCACGCATCGCCACCAACATCGCCGTCGTCGCCGCGTAGCCGCACATCGTTATCCCCTCGCCGCGCACCGTGTCGTACAACCCGCGCGGATCAACCGCAAGAATCCGTTCAATCGCCCGTGCATCCTTCACGCGCGTAAACGCGTCGCTCTCATAATGATTCATATCCGTGCTGGCAATCACCAGCACGCGCTGGCTCTGCGCAGCCACCACCTTCGCCACCGCGTGGCCTAATTCTTCCAGCAACGGATATCGATCCGCCCCCAGCACCACCGGTACAAACCGAAAATCTGGCGCCAGCCGCTGCAGAAACGGAATCTGCACTTCCAGCGAATGTTCCCGCTCGTGCGCTACGGCGTCTTCACGCAAACGCGGACAAGCCTGCATCAGCTCAGCAGCCAACGCCGCATCTACCGGTGCATCTCCCAGCGGAGTTCGCCAGGTTCCCTGCGACAAAATTGCCATCGCTTCGCCGCGCGGATAATGCCGCGGCCCCAGCAAAATGCATCGCGCAGGAATTTCCAGCAAAGCATAAACCGCCCCCGCGATGTGCCCCGAATACATGTAGCCCGCATGAGGAACCACGCAACCGCGCGCCACAATTTTTTCCGCGCTCGTCGCGGGCACGAATTCGGCAATCTGCCGCGCAAGCTCCTTCACTGCGGATGGGTAAAAGCGACCAGCAACTGCAGGAGGGCGAATCATTTTGTCTCGCCGACTAACTTGCCGCGTGTAAATCCACCGAAAACTTGCAGCGCAATACGAGGAATCAAATCGGTTTGGAAGGCCTGCCCTTAACATTCAGCGCTTCACTAGTGCCGGGCATCCACAAAATCTTCACGTGGTCCCCGTTCTGGTATCCGCCCGCATCCTGCACTTGCTCGATTTTGCCTTTGGCTTTCTCGGAAAATGTGAAGGTGTGGATCACCATTTCATTGCCCACTTCCCGCACGATCATTGTGTTCAGGTCGGCGTGAATCACTTCTGCATTCAACCACACCGCCTTGGTGGGCTTCTGCTTCACCACAATCGGCGCATTGGGAGCGGTGGGAATCGGTGTGCGCGCCGGCTCGGTAACCTGCGCGCGCGCGGACGGCGCGGCCACCACCAGCATCACGGCGGCGCAGCAAACCGCGCCAGCCATAGAATTAAAGTTCTTCATCGAAGGATATCTTCAGCGACTTCAGGAATTTTATGTCTTGCGCGGTGATCTCCACCCGCGGCTCGATCGTTTCTTCTTCCATGATTTCATCATCCACTCGAATATGCAGCGATTCCAAAAAGCGCCGGTCCTGCGTGGTCATCTTCGCGTCCTGCGCGGAACGCCGCGCCAACCCAATCGTCGCGTCCAGCTTCAGCACAATGTCGAATCCCGCCGAACGCACTCCCGATATAGCTTCCGCGATCCGGTTCGAATCCGACACCGTATCATTAATGGCGTGTCCCAGCTCTCGCAGCAACTGCTTCATGCGGTCGTCGAGTTGCAAGGGCATCACCTCCTGTTAATGCACCCTTCTATCCCAATTCTAGGTCCGCCGCCAGCACGAAACAAGGCCTAGGTGCCGAACGTGAACTCCACCAGTTAACCGTACGCCTCCGTTAGCGCACATCGCCCGCCCCATGCTCCGTCCACAGGTCCTTCCAAGTGTCCGTCCGTGCGGGCGACACCGTCATCCTGAGGAGCGCAGCGACAAGGCCTGCCTGCCGCAGGCCGGGATCTGCTTTTTGCGGAAAAGTCTAGCCTGCCAGGAAATCGGTAGGGCGTCAGCTTCCGATTCCGCGACCAACCCCGCAAGTGGAATTACTTCCAAGTAGCCCGTCACTCGTCTACAAACGCGCCGGCAGAAAGACTCTGCCCAGAAACCCGCCATGGAGACTAGGAATATCGCGGTCTGGGTGCTAAGTTGTTCGGCACTGCGAATTTCTGGATTGCTTCTGGCGATCGTTTCCGTTGGCTTTGCTTGCTGGGCTACATCAGAAAGCTCAGTCGTGCGCGAGCGCTGCCAGCGAGCCGCCGCTGATGGTTTTCGCCAGGACCCTTTCTGCTATTACTTCGCGGGCTTGGCGAACACGGTGGGGGCTGTGCTCGCCATTGACGGAAAGTCGGGCGAAAGTTGGCTTTTCTTGCCATCCAATCCGCCTTTCGCGAGACTCGGCCTGCAGCCGGAAGCAATTATTTCATCGAAGAGATCCTGCCGAACGCAATTCTGCGCAAGCTTACCGCCGAAGAAATGGCGGAGTATCGACGGCCGTACACCGAGCCTGGCGAATCACGGCGACCCACGCTTAAATGGCCGCGAGAGATTCCAATCGAAAGCGAACCGGCTGACGTGCATGCGATCGCGACTGCATACGCGGACTGGCTGGGGCAGAGCAATGTGCCCAAGCTTTTCCTGAAGGCTGAACCGGGCGCAATTCTCGCGAGCGAGAAGCTGGTGAATCTGGTGCGGAGCTGGCGAGCGCTTACTGAGAGGAGTGTAAAGGGAGTCCATTTTGTTCAAGAAGATTCGCCGGACGAAATCGGGAGGGCCATCGCCGACTGGATGGCGCAAGGCAAGACTAATCGCGCGGCGTCATAGAGTCACAACGAAATCGAATGTTGCTAAGGCCGGATAGTTGGCTCATCGGACACGATTCGGGGCGGCCTGCGGACAGTCGAGCCGCCCTACCGTTCTTCCCGACAAATGAAACAGGAGAGATCCATGAAGAGCGAATTTCCCGCAAGCTCAGCGGTCATCTTAGTACACGCGGCATGGGCAGACAGCTAATGTTGGAGCAACATCATTTTGCCGTTGCAACAGCGCGGCCTTCGAGTGATTTGCACGCCCATACCGATGACGACTTTAGGCGACGATGCCGCGGCGGTGAGCAGAGTATTGGAACGGACCAGCGGGCCTTTAGTGCTGGTAGGGCATGCCTGCTCCGGCGCGCTGATCGCCGCGATCCGGGAAGAGCGAATCAAGTCTTTGGTGTATATTGCTGCCCTCGCTCCCGATGAAGGCGAGCCCGTTGGGAAAGTTTTTTACCGGGACGAACCGCATCCAGATCAGCCGAAGATGGTTCCCGACTCCCATAACCTTGTCTGGATGCCGGAAGATGCATTTGGCTGAGCGCTCGCCCAGAAAGCGTCCGCGGAGCAGGCGAGTATTGCCGCCGCTGTGCAACGGCCCATCGCCGTTCAAAGTTCCGCTTGCGTCGAAGACGCCGCGACTGCTGCCTTCTTCTGAGGAGTTTGCTGCGCGCCGCCGAATGCCTTGGAAGTAAACCAGTGAAGGGCACAAGCAAGTATGAGCGCATGATGAGGGCGGGAAGTCAACATTTGCCGAAATAACATATGATTTCGAGGGCCCCAGAGAGATTCTTTGGGCTGGTCTGTTAGGTTAAACGCGCTAACCGGACACTGACCCCACTGGCAGAGCTTGTGATGTACTCGCGACGTGGCTACGCCACTGCTCTCTGCCGCTCAGCATGCGCGATCTCGGCCACGATCTCCAGCGCTGCCGCGCGCGGATTCGCCGCCGCAGTGATCGGCCGACCCACCACCAAATAATCAGCCCCTGCGCGAACCGCATCTCCCGGAGTCGCCACGCGCGATTGATCGTTCGCCGCAGCCGTGGCAGGCCGAACTCCCGGCACCAAAATCTTGAACTCAGGTCCCAGCTCCCGGCGCACCGCCGGAGCTTCCAGCGCCGAACAAACCACCCCATCAAGCCCCGCCGTTTTCGCCAAACGCGCTAGCGCCACCACCCGGGAGTTGAGCGAACCCTCTATCCCAATTTCCCGCAGCGTCGCTTCTTCGAAACTAGTCAGCACCGTCACCCCTAGCAGCAGCGGACGGCTCTGCTTGCCACCAGCTGCCTCGCGCGCCGCCCGCATCATCGCCAGCCCACCGGACGCATGCAAGGTCAGCAAACGCACGCGCGGCAGCCGCGCCGCAGCGGCAACGGCATGTGCCACAGTATTCGGAATGTCGTGGAATTTCAGGTCGAGGAAGATGTCGAAGCCCAGATCCGCGAGTTTTGTGACTGCTCGCGGACCCTCCGCAGTAAACAGTTGGCTTCCAACTTTGAACATCCCGGCTGCTCCGCGCAGTTTCCGCGCCAAAGCAGTCGCTGGACCAAGCCGGTCCAGGTCTAAAGCAACGATCAGTTTCCGGGATGAGCTGTTGCTGGGCGTGCTGGCACCTTTAGGAGTTCCAGCCGGACTTTGGCGAGCCCGTGCTGATCGAATCCTAACTTACGTGCCACTTCGTAGGAAACATCTAATTCGCGTCCTTCGACGTAAGGTCCCCGGTCGTTGATCCGCACCACCTGACTGCGGTGGTTCCGCATGTTCACAACGCGCACGATGGACCCCAGCGGAAGTGTGGGGTGGGCAGCGGTATCCGCGTACATATCGTAGGTCTCGCCGTTAGCGGTCGGCAAGCCGTCAAAATCATCACCGTACCAGCTGGTGGTGCACTCCCACACGGCTAGCGGCTTCTCCTGGTGGTTGGCCTGGTTTAGGGCGCTGGGGACAGCTGGAGTGATGCCGAGAGCGGTCTCTGCGGGAGAAGGGTTGCCCGGTTTTCCCTCCGCCGCTGGATTCACGGGGGTGGTTACCGCGAGCAGACCCAATCCTAAAAACACCGACTGCAGAATCACGAATATCTTGCCCTTCATGTTCACCTAACCTTGTTTGAAACCAGCCTAAATTCTACCTGTTCGGGGGTACAGTGACAATCAGTTTAATGCTTTAGTACACCCCGTAACTTGCTGATTTCAAATGTATTTTCGTCCCGGCACCACATTTCCAGACCGCTTACGAGCCGTTCTGAAGCCCGTGGGTCCACAAAGTGGGCCGTACCTACTTCCACCGCTGAGGCGCCTGCCAGCACGTACTCAGCGATATCCGCCGGCTTTTCAATGCCTCCGAGTCCGATTACCGGGATCTTTACAACTCGGCAAGCCTCGTAAACCAGCCTCATGGTTATAGGTTTTATGGCCGCGCCCGACAATCCTCCCGTCGTACTACCGAGACGGGACCTCCGATTGTGGGCATCTATACACAGTGCAGGGTAGGTATTCGCGATTACTACAGCATCCGCTCCTTCCTCTTCGGATACTTTTGCGCTAACTCCAATCATGTTAACGTTTGGTGAGAGTTTAACCCATAGGGGTCGCTTGGCAGCCGCCCGTGCAGCTCCCACAACGGCAGCCGTAAGGGAGGGGTCAGTACTATATTCGATCCCCCCGCGCTCCACGTTGGGGCAGGATATGTTCAGTTCGTAGGCCGCCAGCCCCTCGGCATCCTCCAGAACCCGTATCACTTCCACGTAATCCGCGATCGCATGCCCAAAGACGTTGGCAATCACCGCAGTGTTGTAGCGGCGCAACAGTGGCAGCTTCTCAGCGACAAACGCTCGCACCCCGATATTCTGCAGCCCGATGGCATTCACCATCCCGCTGGCCGTTTCGCATATCCGGGGTGGCGCCGCGCCCTCCATTGGCTGCGCGGAAAGCCCCTTCACCACGATTCCGCCCAGCCGGTTCAAGTCAACCAGATGCGCGAACTCCACCCCATACGCAAAAGTGCCACTTGCCGCGATAATCGGATTTTTTAGGGTAAGGCTACCAATATTGACCCGCAGGTCAACTGAAGCGGGCCGTTGAGGAATGCGTGCCGGCGCCGGCGAACTCATAACGCGGTCAGTCTATCACGCCGGTCAAGATTTCAGTGCGCCGGGTAGTGGGTCAGGTTTCGATTGCGCGCCTTATCCGGAGCTATACCACCGTTGAGTAAGGGTAACAATGCAAGTAATGTAACGGTATCCGTTCTAATCTACGGGGCACATAAATCGTATGAACCTTCAATCGACCTTAACGGCAACTCTCATGTTTGCGTCCCTTGGTTTCGGGCAAAATTTGAGCGCGCAGCTCGGATCGCATCCTAACGTCCACGCTGACTTTCCCGAGATTCATGACTGGAATACATTGCGAATCACCCTAAGCCGCACCGGCTGCTACGGTAAGTGTCCAACCTATGAAGTCGAAATTCACGGTGATGGAACTGTCTTGTATGACGGTAAGTTCAATGTCGCTGCCAAGGGGAAATACACGGCAAAAATCTCCCACGCGTCATCGGTGGAGCTCGTAGATTTCTTCCGCAGAGCGAACTACTTCTCTCTCAGTGACCGCTATGTGTCTGGCGTTACCGACAATCCGGCGTATGAGACGTCCATCTCTTTTGATGGAGTGTCCAAGTCCGTCTTGGACTATGTAGGACAGAGCGTCGGAATGCCAGCAACTGTCTCGGATGTGGAAGCTGCGATTGACCGACTCTCAGGATCCTCCAAATGGGTCGGACGCAAGAGAGACAAGTAACTCAAAAGGTTTAGAACTTTTGTTCTGCGACTGGCTATGACCTCGAATCGGTCGCATTTGAATTCTGATGGGATTCCGGCCATGCGAACTTCCCGCCGTCTATGCTAGGATGATGCGCCAGATGCGCGTCGTAGAAAAAAGACAGCTCCTCTCCGCGGAAGAAATCAGCCGCACGCTCCAGCGTTTAGCCCATGAAATCGTGGAAAAAAGCGGCGGCACGAAAGACCTCGCGCTGATCGGCGTCCGCCGCCGCGGCGTTCCGCTCTCCGAACGTCTCGCGAAAACCGTCAAGGATTTCTCCGGTGTGGATATCCCAGTCGGCACCATAGACATCACGCTCTACCGCGACGATCTTTCCACCGTCGGCCCGCAGCCGGTAGTGCACTCGAACGAAATTAGTTTCAGCGTGGATGATCGCGACCTGGTGATCGTGGACGACGTGCTCTATACCGGCCGCACCATTCGCGCCGCCATGAACGGCCTCTTCGATCTCGGCCGCCCCAAGCGCATCCGCCTCTGCGTGCTGATTGACCGCGGCCATCGCGAAATGCCCATCGAAGCGACGTTCATCGGCAATTCCGTGCAGACCAGCGACACCGAAATCGTGGAAGTACACTTGAAGGAAATTGACGGCGATGAACGCGTCGTGCTCGTGGACCGCGTTCCCTGAAACCTGGCAATCCTCGCGGAGGCCTGGAAACAACCGTATCTAAAGGGAAAAAGTGCTGCAGCGCCTGGAACACCTGCTCGGAATTGAAGACCTCACCCGCGAACAAATTTCTTTTATTCTCGACCAGGCCAAACCCTTTCAGGAATTTCAGCGTCATCCCCTGAAAAAATTAGCCACCCTGCGCGGCAAGACGGTCGCGCTCGCCTTCTTCGAAAATTCCACCCGCACGCGCATCAGCTTCGCCACCGCCGCCGCTCGCCTCGGCGCGGACACCATGAACCTCCAGGCTGAAGCCTCCAGCCTAAAGAAGGGCGAATCCCTGCTGGACACGGTGCGCACGCTCGAAGCCATGCGCCCCGACGGAATCGTCATCCGTCACAGTTCCTCCGGCGCGCCCGAATTTGTCGCCGACCGCCTCGGCGTTCCCATCGTCAATGCTGGAGACGGCACGCACGAGCACCCCACGCAGGCGCTGCTCGACGCGCTCACGATCCGCGACCGCAAGGGTCATCTCGAAGGCTGGAACCTCACCATCCTCGGCGACGTGCTGCACAGCCGCGTCGCTCGCTCCAACATTCATTTGCTCAGCAAATTCGGCGTGCGTATCACGCTGTGCGGCCCCGCGATGTGGGTGCCACGTGAACTGGAAACTCTCGCGCCCAACGTGCGCCGCGTCACGCGCATCGAAGAAGCGCTCGACGGCGCCGACGTAATCATCGCGCTGCGCGTGCAAACCGAACGCTTGCACGAGCCCGCGCTCGCCGCCGAGGAGTACATCCTGCGCTATCAACTCACGCCGCAGCGCCTGCGCCTCGCGCGGCCCGGCGCCCTCGTGCTGCATCCCGGACCGATGATTCGCGGCCTGGAAATTGACGACGCCGTCGCCGACGGCCCACAATCTTGCGTCCTCGAACAGGTCACCAACGGCCTCGCCATCCGCATGGCCCTGCTCTACCATCTCGTCGGCGGCGCCGCTGTGGAACCTCCATCGGCCAAGGTACCGGAGACAGCGCAATGAGGCCCAACTATGCCAACCACTAACGACCGCCTGTTGCTGATCAAGAATGGCCGCGTGCTGGATCCCGCGACGAAAACCGACGCCACAAACGACGTGCTGCTCGATGGCGCGCGCATCACCAAAATCGGCGCCAATTTATCCGCGCCGGACGCCGAAATTTTCGACGCCGCCGGCCTGATCGTCGCCCCCGGCTTCATTGACCTGCATTGTCATCTGCGCGAGCCTGGCCAGGAAATGTCCGAAACCATCGAAACCGGCACCCGCTCAGCCGCTCGCGGCGGATTCACCACCGTCTGCTGCATGCCAAACACGCAACCGGTAAACGACAACGCCTCGGTCACGCGCTCCATCGTTGACCGCGCCGCAGCTGCCGGAACCGTGCGCGTCTGGCCGATTGGCGCCGCATCCGTCGGCAGCAAAGGCGAAGCCCTCGCGGAAATCGCCGCCATGAAAGATGCTGGAATCGTCGCGGTCAGCGACGACGGCAAGCCCGTCGCCACCGCGCGCCTGATGCGCCAGGTAATGGACTATTGCAATTCGCTCGATCTTCCCGTGATTGACCACTGCGAAGACCCGTCACTCTTCGCGGGCGGTGTGATGCGCGAAGGACCACGCTCCATCCGCCTCGGCCTGAAAGGCATCCCCGCGGAATCTGAATCCATCTGCGCCGGACGCGACGTCGAACTCGCCCTGCTCACCCGCGCCCGCCTGCACATCGCGCACATGTCCACCACCGGCGCGCTCGAATACGTCCGCAACGCCAAAAAATTAGGCATGCGCGTCACCTGCGAAGTCACACCACACCATTTCACGCTGACCGACGAAGACGTCCGCTACGACACGAATTACAAAATGAATCCGCCGCTCGCCTCGCGCGCAGACCGCACCGCGCTCATCGCCGGCCTAGCCGATGGCACCGTGGACGCCATCGCCACCGACCACGCCCCGCATCATCCCGCCAGCAAAGATGTGGAATTCGATCACGCGCCCTTCGGCATCATCGGCTTCGAAACCGCGCTCGCGCTCACGCTCAGCGAACTATTTCACTCTGGAAAAATCTCCATCACGCGCCTCGTCGAACTTTTCACCTCCGGACCGGCCCGCGTCCTCGGCATCGAACGAAAAATCGCCGTAAGCGGCCCCGCTGATCTCACGATTTTTTCAACCGATCTCGCCTGGACCTATCGCGCATCCGAATCTCCCAGCAAATCCCGCAACACGCCCTTCGACGGCCGCACCTTCCGCGGCGCTCCAGTAGCCACAATTGTAGGCGGCCAAATCGTCTATCGCCGCGAACTCGGCGCCTCCGCCTAGAATTTCGCGCGAGCCAAATCGCTGCGTTGTTATCTCTGGAATTGTACGGTGAGGACCATGTGCGTGGCGGTGGGTTTCCCGTCCGTGCGTGCAGGTTCAAATATCCACAGCGCCACGGCTCGTTCAGCCGCATGCTGCAGCAAGCGTGGACCCGACAGTGCTTTCGTTTCCCGCAAGTTTCCTTTTTCATCAATCAAGACGTCGAGCTTCACCACGCCATCCGTATCCATCCCCTTTGCCCAGGGCGGAATGGCTGCCGGAGATTGCGAAACGATTCTTGCCGGAATCGTCGCTCCGTGGTTCGGAGCGTTACCGTGGCGAAGTGTCGTCTGCTCCGGCGGTTCCTGTTTGACGCGAGGCCCGCTTTCACGCGCTTCCAACCTTGGATTGGCGGAGGGCACGATCGAAGCCGCAACCGGCGGAACACTGGGCGCGCCCGTCTGTTGCCGAATCTTCTGAGCCGCCTGCGCCGGCGTCACTCTGGAATTGTTTCCATCTGCTCGCGATTCGACCTCCGCGCCGGACTTGCCCGCTGCGCCTGGCGTTGACTGCGCCGTCGCGGCCTGCGCGTTTTGTTTCGCCTGAGCGACAGAGGCGGACGCTCGATTCTTGCTGCGAATCGCAGAGCGGTGCGCGTGCCACCCAAATCCCAGCGCGAGCACCAGAAAGACCGACGCAGCGATCCCCACGCCCATCGCGCCCTTCCCGTACGTCAATCGGTGCAGCCGGTGAACCCACGGCGTCAGCTTCGCAATCAGT
>Ga0210407_10000131_pt1 | contig 94403 bp, 78 predicted proteins | sample IncBWC27MmetaG_FD_150860 | JGI IMG/M metagenome (GOLD analysis project Ga0210407, IMG submission 150860) | Forest soil microbial communities from Barre Woods Harvard Forest LTER site, Petersham, Massachusetts, United States - Inc-BW-C-27-M | ecosystem: Environmental > Terrestrial > Soil >...
AGTGCCACAGAGAATATACCGCCGGCGGTGCGACACCCGGTGATAGCCCGGAGGAAAACCTTCGGGATGTCTTCATGGTTCGCGCGCAGGTAAGGGTGAAAAGGTGGGGTAAGAGCCCACCGCGGCGGCAGTAATGTCGCCGGCATGGCAAACCCCGCGTGGTGCAAGACCAAATAGGAGGGGAGGGCTGGCCCGGCCCGCTGAGTCAGCGCTTCTGCAAAGAAGCGCGCTCCGATCCGACTGGCGCAAGCTGGTCGGAGCGAGAACCCTCGGGTAGGTTGCTGGAGCCGCATCGCGAGGTGCGGCCTAGAGGAATGATTGTCGCGGCGCGCTGCTGCAAAGCAGTGCACCGAACAGAATCCGGCTTACAGGCTCGCCCGCCATTTTGTCTGCTGCCGTGGCACTGCTGTTGTTTGCCGCTTGCTTTCCCTCCAAAGATTGATTTCTGTTGCATTTCCGTAAAATCAGTTTTCTTGCATTTTCCACCCTAGACGGCTTTGCTGCCTTGCGTGGGAATTGGATAATGCAGGTTGCGGCGGCTTCGATACAGGCGTAACTTTCAACGAGCCATTGTGGGCCGAACCCGGGAGGGATCATGGAACGTCGTGAAGCGCTGCGTCTGATGGGAGCGGCGAGTGTTTTTTCCGTGCTGTCGTCGGATCTTTTCACCGCCACATTGCAGGCCCAACTTGCGGCGAACAAATCCGGTGCCTTGCGCACGCTTTCCCCGGCGCAGAATGAAATCGTTCTGGCAATGAGCGACGTGATGATTCCCGCCACCGGCACACCTGGCGCAAAGGCCGCGAAAGTGAACGAATTCGTCGACCTGATTTTGACGGACTGGGCTACCGAGGAAGAACGCAAGATTTTCATTGAGGGGCTTGCCGAAGCCGATCGCAAATCCAATGCGCTCTTTGGCCACGGTTATTCCGCTGCGACCCCGAACGAGCAAGCTGCAATCGTCCAAATATTCGACGAAGAACTGGCCACCTCGCGCAATGAAAAGTTGCCGGAGCAGGTTCGCGCCTGGGAGGTGACGCTGCTACATCCATTTTTCGCGCAAATGCGGCGACTCGTTCTTGTGGGCTACTACACATCACCCGTCGGGCAAGAACAGGAACTTAAGGTGGAAATCATCCCCGGAGAGCTGCATGGCTGCGTGCCAGCGGAGCCCGAGGTGAAACAATGAGCTCCGTGAAAAAGCCCGAGACCTACGACGCCATCATCATCGGTTCCGGAATGACCGGCGGTTGGGCCGCAAAAGAACTGACAGAAAAAGGGCTGAAGGTTTTGGTCCTGGAGGCGGGCCGCCCGATCGAACCGGATCGCGATTACGTCGAGCACGTGCCGGTCACCGAAATGAAATTTCGCGGGATGAACGACCGCCAGGAGACGCTGAAGGATCAGCCGATCCAGCGAACCTGCTACGCGTGCGACGAGTGGGCCAGCAAGTTCTTTGTGAAGGACACGGAGCACCCATACACGACGGATCCCAAAAAACCGTTCGCCTGGATTCGCGGGCGTCAGGTTGGCGGCAAGTCCATTATGTGGGCGCGGCAATCCTATCGCTGGAGCGATCTGGACTTTGAAGCCAATGCGCGCGAGGGAATCGGCGTCGATTGGCCGATCCGCTATGCCGACATCGAACCCTGGTACAACTACGTGGAAGATTTTGCAGGGATCACCGGCCAGGCGGAGGGATTGCCGCAATTGCCGGATAGCCACTTTCTGCCACCGATGGAAATGAATTGTGCGGAAATTGCCGTGAAGGAACGCATGATGCGGCAGTTTGGCCGCGACCGGACAATGACGATTGGCCGCGCGGCGATCTTGACGCAGACGCACAACGGGCGCGCCGCGTGTCACTATTGTGGCCCGTGCCATCGCGGCTGCATCACCCGTTCCTACTTCAGCAGCGTCAATGCGACTTTGCCCATCGCCGAAAAAACCGGGCGAATGACTCTTCGGCCCCACAGCGTGGTGCACAGCCTGATTTTTGATTCGCAGACGCGCCGGGTGACCGGAGTCAAGGTGATTGACGGCCAGACGCACAAAGCGATGGAGTTCCAGGGGCGCATCATTTTTCTTTGCGCATCAGCGCTGGAGTCCACCCGAATTCTCCTCAACTCCGCCACGCCTGAATTTTCCACTGGGCTGGGCAACAGCAGCGGCGAATTGGGAAAGAATCTGATGGACCACATCATGGGTGGCGGCGCGGATGGTGTCATTCCCGGCTTCCTGGATCGCGTCCAGACCGGAAAACGCCCAAACGGCATCTACGTGCCGAGGTTCCGCAACGTCTCCGGCCAAGAGAAAAAGTTTGTGCGCGGCTACGCGTATCAGGGACAAGCTGAACGCGAAGGCTGGGAGCGTGGAATTCATGAAAGTGGATTTGGCGCAAGTTTCAAGAATTCTTTGCGAAAGCCTGGCCCGTGGAAGATGACGTTCCACGGTTTCGGCGAGTGTCTGCCGAATCCCGCCAACTTTGTCGAAATTGACAAAGATCGAGTGGACGCGTGGGGCGTTCCGGTGCTGAAGATTCATTGCGAGTGGCGCGACAACGAAAAGGCTTTGTTGCACGACATGATGATCCAGGCAGCCGAAATGTTGACGGCGGCCGGAGCGGTGGAGATTCGCCCATACAAGCAGGATAACCCGCCAGGACTGACCATTCACGAAATGGGAACCGCGCGCATGGGAGCCGACCCGAAAAAATCGGTGCTGAACCCTCACAACCAGGCGCACGACGTGAAGAACCTTTTCATGACAGACGGCGCGTGCATGGCTTCGTCTTCGTGTGTGAATCCTTCGTTGACCTACATGGCGCTGACGGCGCGGGCGTGCGACTTCGCGGTTTCGCAAATGAAAAAAGGCGAGCTCTAGTTTTCTTTCAGTAACGGAACGATTCTGGAGAATCGGGGAGAGGTGTCGCGAAAATGGCGCATGAGGAAGCCGCGAAGCAGGGTGCCGGCGTGAAGTTGCTGATCCGCAACATCGGCTTGCTGCTAAGCGGGGATTTGCAGCGACCCATTTTGGATGCGGACACCGTTCTGGTGAAGGACGGAAAAATCGTCGCGATCGGACGCGAGAAGGACGTGGACGCGGAAGGCGCGGCCCGTGTGATTGACGCGAATGGAACCACGCTTGCGCCCGGATTGATCGACAGCCATGTGCATCCGGTCGCTGGCGATTGGACTCCTCGGCAGAACCAGATCGGTTGGATTGACAGTTGCCTGCACGGCGGCGTCACCACGATGATCTCCGCGGGCGAAGTTCACATGCCAGGGCGACCAAAAGACGTGGTCGGCGTGAAAGCCATGGCGATCACTGCGCAACGCGTGTTTGCAGCTCTGCGACCGAGTGGCGTAAAGGTGCTTGCGGGCGCGCCGGTGATCGAGCACGGAATGGTCGAAGAAGATTTTCGCTCGCTGGCGGAGGCGGGCGTTCGATTGCTGGGCGAAGTGGGGCTCGGCAGCGTAAAGGATGGGCCAACGGCGCGGCAAATGGTAGCCTGGGCACGGAAACACGGAATTCAGAGCACCATTCACACCGGCGGCCCATCGATTCCGGGCTCCAGCCTGATTGATAAAGATGTGGTGCTGGCGGCTGACGCCGACGTAATTGGACACGTCAATGGAGGGCACACTGCGCTGCCGGATGGGCAGATTCGCGCGCTATGCGAGGAGTCGACACGTGCCCTAGAAATTGTGCACAACGGGAATGAACGCGCCGCACTGTTCACGCTGCGCACGGCGAAGGAATTGAAACAGTTGCATCGCGTGATTCTGGGAACCGACGCACCGGCAGGATCCGGCGTGCAGCCGCTGGGAATTATCCGCGTGATCGCGGCGCTATCCTCGGTTGGTGAAATTCCCGCGGAAGTGGCGTTCTGTTTTGCCACAGGAAATACAGCGCGAATGCGAAACCTCGACAGCGGTTTGATCGAAGTGGGCCGCGCGGCGGATTTTGTGTTTATGGATGCGGCGCAGCACTCGGCGGGGAAGACGCTGCTTGAAAGCGTTCGGCTCGGCGATTTGCCGGGCATTGGCATGACCGTGATCGACGGCGAAATCCGCAGCGAGCGCAGCCGGAACACCCCACCCGCGACGCGGCTGCCTAAGATTGTGCAGTAAAATTGTATTCGGCCAGTTGAACAAAGTAGAACAGGCTAAAGCCTATTCTACTAGCGCAGGCCGTCTTCGCCCTTGATCTGATCTTTGGTCAGGCCGCCGACTCGCGGCAAGGGGCGGCCGCTGTCCGTAACCGCAATCGCCACCAGGATTTCGTTGGCGCGCGGGGCGTCGTTCACGCGAATTTCCATGCCGTCGAAATGGCTGCGCACGAAAGCAGCGTCCTTGTGGCCGAGCGGGATGTCGAGCGCGACGCCGGGACCTCCGCGTTTTTTGGAAGAGGGAATCAGTGCGGCGCCTTTGCCGAGAGCCTTGCGGACAGGCGTGCCGAGCTTTGGGTGGAGGATGGCGGCGGCATGTTCGAGCTCACCGTTTTCACCGACGGCAGCTGCCTTACCGTAGCTTTCCGCGGAGGCGCCGGGAATTCCCAACGCGGTGACGGCACGCTCGGTCAGCAGCGCGCCGAGTTCCTCCCCGATTTCCATCAGCTCGGTTAAGTCTTCGACGTACTTTCCCGCAAAGGGATTTTCGATGACCGCTGCCGCAGCGGCGCGGCGCGTTGGCGGATTCACTGGTTTGCCCATTTCGGTGCGCGTTTCCTCGACGAAGGTTAGGATTTTCCGGATTGTGGTTTTCATCGCAGGCCGTCCTGCCCTTTGATTTCGGAAGCTTTCAGGCCGCCAACGCGTGCGTGGACGCGCGGGCCGGTGGTCATCACGAGTGCGAGCAGGATTTCGTCGGCTTTCGGAGCGTCGGCGATGCCGACTTCCATCGAATCAAAATGGCTGCGAACGTACGACGCGTTGATGTGCGTAATAGGCACGTCGAGCCGCGTGCCGGGCCCTCCGACCTTTTTAGTGGAAGCCACAATTGCCTTAGCATTCCCAAGAAGCTCGCGCATGGCGTAGCCGCCGGGGACGTGCCACAGGGCGCCATGCTCCAACTCTCCTGCCTGGCCGACGATTGCTCCTTTGCCGTATCCTTCCACGATTTTTGCATCGCCACCCAGCGCGGTGACAATAGCCTTCGCCATTTCAAGGCCGAGAGGATTTAAGTCCTCCATGAACCCGGAAATCTCGGGGACATATTTTCCAGCGAACGGATTGTGTATGACCGCGAGTGCTGCGGCGCGCCGCAACGGAATGCCGGCGATAGGGCCGCCCTCGTGAAAGATTTCTTCAACAACGACGACGCGTTTGCGGAGTTGCACTTCAGGCATGCGGATCCGTCCTTCCGGAAAGTTCTAGTTCAGCATGGAACTCGGGAGCGGACGGCCCGGAAAAGCCTTCCCGGCCATTGCGCTCGGATTTCGTGCTGAAGGATGGCAGTACGCGAACGCATTTCTGGAGGCAGAGCGCCGCGGAGTGAATCAAACCTCGTTCGCGAAGCAGCGTTGCGCTTCGAACGCCACTATCAATCGCGGTACCAATTTCCAATTGGGACAGCGGTTCGACGCCGCGGGTGACGAGCCGTTCGCCGAGGTCGGAGTCCGGCGAAATTTCCCGTGCCGGGACGCGCGTGACTCCGGAGTGATCCGGAAGATTCACCGCGTTGGCAATCACCGTGGCCGCGGCATCTGCCGCCGCTGCGCAATCAGCAAGAACCGTGACGGCGTCGGCGATGCCTAGCGAAAAACTTCGGCCGCGCCAGCCGCTCGTGGCGATGCCTCGAACGGGATCGACCGAAGTTATTTCCAGGTGGCCGAAGAGAGAAGGATGCTCGGGCCGTTCGACCATTCCGATCTTGTAGGACTGGCGATCACCAAGATGCACAGCGATGTCGCCGCCGTTGTTCACATACGCGCGATCAAGATCCGCGACAGCCGTCATTGCTTCGAGAATCTCTTCCGCGACGGAGCCGGCAACAGCGGCCATCGGCGTAATAAAGCAATCCTTGCAATAGGGCTCGACGGCCGCAAACATCCGGCGAGCGACCACACCGCGAGCGCACTCCGAAGTTATGCGCGCAGGTTGGCGGAGCAGCGGCAGCTCGTCGCAGAGTTCATCGAGTATCGAGACGAAACGCCGCGCAGCCGCTTCGTACGCGGCAGAAACTGCATGCGGCCCGCCATTGGCTTCAAGTATCAGATCAATCGGGCCATCGTGCAGATGCATGCGCCGCCCGTCGGGCAGCATCCGGATCAGAGCGGGCTCTCTCATGACTCGCTGCTCCCTGTGAAAGGTTTCAGCGGCCACGGATTTTGCACGTGCGAAACCACCTGCCGCTGGCGTTCCTTCTCTTTCAGCACATCGCCCAGCGTGCGAACGTAATCCATATGACCGCCAAGCAGCGCGTAGTCATTTTTCTTCAGCGTGAATTCGATTGGCGCGACAAGCGCCGGCGTAGGCACGTAGCCAAACGCGTTTTCGGGCATACGCGTCACATCCACCATGAAGGTAATTCCCCCTCCCGGCCAGATATACGCGGAAGCTCCCCCGCAGGTGACGCGCGTAAGTTTGCGTTTCACTGAATCTGTCAGCTTCACCGGATTTTCCGTCACTCCGGCGCGCAACGAGCCGCCGGCACCACCCATGAACAGCACAGTCGTCAAAGCAGGCTCGCAATTTTCGCGAATCCGCCCGACGGACTCTTTCAAGGCCTCAGGAAGTTCCTTTTCCACTGGACGCAGTGCCTCGTCGAGTTCGTAATATGCAAACTGCTCTCCTGTAGTGCTGACCATCAAGAGCCGAAGGTGCGGCCAAGCGAATTTCGGCTTAAACGGTTTCAGGATCGCCAGTGGGTCAGAAATATTCGTGCCGCCCCAGCCCGTTCCGGGTTCGGCGACTTGAAAATAACGCCCTGGAGTGGAGCGGCGACCATGAATCGCAATCCCCGTTTCGCGCACGCCCAGCAGTTTGCCCGCTTGATGTTCGGAGAGCACTCCGGTGATGTGATCGTCCACCACCACAACGTCGTCCACTTTGCCGAACCATTGCTTTGCGAACATGCCGATCGTCGCGGAGCCGCAGCCGACGCGCATCCGCTCCTCGCGCTGACCATTGACGACGGGCGGCTTCCCCGCCGCGACGCGAACTCCAGCGCCTTCATCAATCGTGAGTTCGACTTCTTTACCATTGCAAAGCTCGAGCAGAGTTTCGCAGGTGACGCGGCCTTCGCTCTTGCTGCCGCCCGTCAGATGATGCACTCCGCCAAGCGAGAGCATCTGCGAACCGTACTCGGCTGTCGTGACGTGGCCGACGGGCTCGCCCTGTGCGCGCACCAGATTCCGCTCCGGGCCAAGATGCCGGTCCGTGTCTATTTTCAGCTTCACGCCGCAGTAGCTGAAGATTCCTTCGGTCACCACCGTGACCATGTCCACGCCTTCGACTTCGCTCGAAACGATAAACGGCGCGGGCTTGTAGTCGGGATACGTCGTGCCTGCCCCGATGGCGGTGACGAACGTCTCCCGGCCCTTCATGATTTTCCCGTCCCAGTCTCCTTCGCGCTCCAGAAACGGCACCAGTGGCGTGCCCTGCGATTTTGCGCGGTCCAGCAGGATGTGCGGATCCACGCGCACCAGTTGCCCCTCGACGTTGGCGTAGCGATCGCACGCCCCGGCGTGGCCGCGCTTGATGTAGCAAAGCACCGGGCAAGCGTCGCAACGAACCGTGTCTGGTGGGAAAACGTCAGGCATGGGAGTTTCCGGAACCGGCAGCCGCTTTTTCGAGGATGGCGGCGCGAACTTTGTCGGGCGTGGCGGGAAGCTTGTGGATGCGCACGCCGGCGGCGTCATAAAGCGCGTTCAGAATCGCCGGCGCCGTCGGAATCAGCGCTTGCTCGCCGATGCCCTTTGCGCCAAAAGGTCCCGCGGACGAAGGTTCCTCAATCAGGATGGATTCGACGGGCGCCATGTCGCCGATCGTAGGAATTAAATAGTCGTGCAGGTTTTCGCCTTTTCCTGGGAAAAATTCTTCCATCAGCGCCATGCCAAGGCCCTGCGCGGCGCCACCCTCAATCTGGCCTTCCACCAATGTCGGATTGATGGCGCGGCCGACATCGTGCGCCGCCGTGATTTTCAAAACTTTGATGGTGCCAAGTTCCGTGTCCACTTCCACTTCGGCGAGGTGCGCGCCGAAGCCGTAGACAGCGTAGGGCACGCCCTGGCCATCGTTATTAAGCGGAGATGTTGCGGGATCGAATGTAGCTTCCGCGCTGACGACATAGCCCCGCTCGTCGAGTGGAAGTTGGCGAAGATCGATCGAGTTTTTCCTGTCGCCATCTTCGACGATTAGCGAGCCGTTGAGAAATCGAATCTTCGCGCAGTCGCAGCCGCCGGCTATTTTCAGAATTTTCTTTTTCAACTGTTCACCCGCAAGGAAGGCGGCTTTGCCGCTCACAAACGTTTGCCGCGAAGCTGATGTCTTCCCGCAGTCGGGCGTGACATCCGTGTCGCCGGAGAGCAGATCAAACTTTTCAAGAGGTGCGCCAAGAGCATCCGCGCAGATTTGGGTCACCACCGTGGCGGATCCTTGGCCGATGTCCACGGCGCCCTGATGCAACGCGATGCGGCCGTCGCGTTTCACTCCGACGCGCATCGTGGAGGGATTGGGAAGGGAAGTGTTCCCGCAGCCGTACCACATGCCGGCGACACCGACTCCCCGGCGAAGAGAATTGCGCGATGTGGCGTTAAACGCAGCGGCTTCCTTTTTCGCCTCCTGCCAGCGGGGACGCAACGCCTCAAAACATTTGCGAATGCCGACGCCTCCGCCGATCACCTGTCCCGTGACGGTAGGGCTTTCGTCGTCCAACGCGTTCAGCCAGCGGAACTCCAGTTTGTCCATGCCGACTTTTTCGGCTAGCGCATCGTAAAGCTGCTCCTGCGCGATGGTGCCCTGCGGCACGCCAAATCCGCGAAACGCTCCGGCGGGCAGGAGGTAAGTGTGAATCGCCCGCGTGCGGGCACGGAAGTGCGGCACTTTGTACGGCCCGGAAGCGTGGATGGGCACACGCGCGGCGACAGTGGGTCCCCAGGAAGCATAGGCACCGGTGTTGAAGTCGGCCGTGAAATCCATGGCCACAAGTTTTCCATTGGAGGTGGCGCCCGCGCGGCAGACGATTTTCGACGGATGGCGCTTGGTGGTAGAGCGGATCGACTCCGGCCGCGAATAAACCATGCGCACGGGTTTGTGGAGATGCCATGCGGCGACGGCAATGAATGGTTGCAGCGAAAGATCGAGTTTGGAACCGAACCCGCCGCCGACGGCCGTGGGGATGATTCGCACGCTCGATTCGGGAATGCCGAGAATCGAGGCGATATCTTTCAAATCGTTATACGGCGCCTGCGTGCACGCCTGCACCTCGATGCGATCGCCCACCCGCCGCGCGAAACCAGCTTCGGGTTCGATGTAAGCGTGCTCGATGAATCCGGTTTCGAATTCCGCCTCAACGCAAACATCGGCAGTACGCAAAGCTTCTTCCACGTCGCCGCGCACGACGCGCCCGCCGACTAGAATGTTGTCGGGCCGGGATGCATGAACCAGAGACGCGTCCGGCTTTAGCGCTTCCTCAATCTGCGTAAATGCCGCCAACGGTTTCCAAGTGACCGGGAACTGATTCAAGTCAAGCGCCCCGATGGCAGCAGAATCGCCTACAACCGCTGCGACTGCTTCTCCGAGAAACCGTGCCTCGTGTTCCGCGAAGACTGGCTGATCCGAAAATTGCGGAATCACGCCGAAGCAGTTTTTCCCAGGAATATCGCGCGCGGTGAAGATTCCGTGAATCCCGGGATGCGCCCGCCGGTAAGCTTCCAGGTCGCCGAACGTAAATTCCGCGCGATGATGTGGTGAGCGGACAACCCGGAGCTGCAGAGAATCTTCCGGCCACTCATCTGCTCCAAAAATATCCTGTCCCAAAACTTTTTTCCGCCCATCGAGTCGCGCAACTCTCTGCCCGACAGAACCTGTTTCAACGGGTGTAGCCGCCAACGGCGACGGTTGATTCGCCTGCAACACCGCGCGAATAATTTTGCGGTACCCGGTGCAGCGGCAAAGAACCCCGCCGAGCGCGTCCATCACCTGCGCCTCGTCCGGGGAGGGGTTCTCCTCCAGCAGCGCAACCGAAGTGACCAACATTCCGGGCGTACAAATGCCGCACTGCGCGGCGCCGTGCCGTAGAAAGGATTCCTGCAAGCGGTCAAATGTCGCCGAACTCTCGCGCAGTCCTTCAATCGTTTCAATTCTGGCGCCGTCCAATTGACCGACGGCGGTGAGGCACGAGCACACGACCTGTCCGTTTACCAACACGGTGCAAGCCCCGCAATCGCCGGCATCGCAACCGACTTTCGTGCCGACCAGCCGAAATTCTTCGCGCAGCACGTGCGAAAGGCGCAAGCGCGGATCGGAACGAACCTGGCGGGTCTCCCCATTGATGCTCAGAGAAATCAGTGCGGCGGCCTCGCTTGTCGTCTCGCTCTTCATGCCACGGCCTTTTGTGCGCAAGCATCGAGTGCGCGCCCTACAAGTGTGAGGGCGGCGTCGCGACGGTATTCCCCTGAAGCACGAACATCGTCGATTGGCGAAAGCTTGGCAAGGTGGGCGGCCTTCACAATCTGGCGCAATCCCGGCAACGCAGGCCGGCCGATGAGAGCACGTTCCAGTTCAACGAATCGAAGCGCCGCCGCGGAGCATGACCCGACACAAATCAACGCTTCCCGAATTTCGCCGGCTGGATCCACAACGAGATTCGCCGCGACCATGACGATGGAGATGACCAAATACCGCCGCGCACCAAGCTTGAGAAACACCGAAAGCGCATTCTCGACGCGCCGTGGAACGCGAATGGAAGTAAGCAGTTCCTCTGGCCGCCGCGCAGTCTTCCTGTTTCCAAGAATAAATTCGGAAAGCGGAAGCGCACGGGAGTTGCTGCGGGAAGACAAAGTGACTTCGGCGTCGAGCGCAAGAAGTGCGGCAACACCGTCCGCGGCCGGGGATGCATTGCAAAGATTGCCGGCGATCGTGCCCGCGTTCTGAATTTGCACGGAGCCCACCTCGCGCGCGGCCGCTTTCAAGCCGTCGAATCCGCGGGGAAGGGGCGCGGCGATCACTTCCGTCCAAGTAGTGCGAGCGCCAAACACAACGTGTTCCGAGGTGAATTGAATGCCACGAATTTCCGCCAGCCCGGAAATATCCAGCACCGGCCCCGACAGCGGCCGGTCGCCCAGCGAGGGGAAAACATCCGTGCCGCCGGCAAGAACTGTCGCGCCAGTGTCTGCAAGAACGCTTAGAGCTTCCTGAAGCGAATTGGGCCGAAAGTACAAACGCGGTGGCTCCCTGGCGAAGCAGAAGCGATGAGGACATTCTACTTCTACAATGCTCCAGTGAATTTGTGAAGTTATCTGGGATTGTACCCCGGAAGAGCTCGCAGGTTGTGGCAGACTACTAGTGCATGGCCTCTGCCGACGACCATCGCCTGACTGCAGGCACTGCGGCCTTCCAATTCTCCGGATTCCGGCTCTATCAGATCGCGCGCTTCTGCATCGTCTTCTGCACGGAGATGCAGTCGGTGGCCGTGGGCTGGCAAGTTTACGAAATCACGCACCGGCCGCTCGACCTGGGCCTCACCGGGCTGGCGCAATTTCTGCCGGGTGTGGTTCTATTTCTCCTCGCCGGCCACGTCGCGGACCGCTTCGACCGCCGAAATCTGCTCACTCTTTGTTACGTCGGCTTCGCAACCTCTTCGGCGTTTCTTCTGCTGGTGGCGCTGAATGTGGAATATCTCCATCGCGCTGGTTCGGTGGCACCGATCTTTGCAATCCTGTGCCTGGTGGGAGCCGTGCGCAGCTTCAGCATGCCTGCCAGCCGAGCCCTCCTGCCGCAGTTGGTGCCCGAAGAACAGTTCCAGGGTGCCGTCGCCTGGAACTCCAGCATCTTCCAGTTTGCAACCATCCTTGGGCCCGCGATGGGGGGAGTTCTTTATGCCTTCTTCCGCGGCCCAGCTGCCGTTTACGCAACGGCGCTTGCAGCGGGCACGATTGCCGTCATGACCACTCTCCGCATCAAAGTACAATCGCCGCCCCGCGCACGCGAACCATTTTCTCTGAAGACAGTTTTCGCGGGCTTCCACTACATCTGGGACCACAAACTCGTGTTCGGCTCGATTTCCCTAGACCTCTTCGCCGTGCTACTGGGCGGCGCAGTCGCGCTGCTCCCCGTTTACGCGAAAGAAATTCTCGTGACCGGCCCTTGGGGCCTGGGTCTGCTGCGAAGCGCGCCAGGAGTCGGGGCGGCCGTCATGGCCCTTTTGATCGCCTACAAACCCATCCCGCGCAGGGCCGGCGCAACGATGCTGTGGTGCGTTGCGGGATTCGGCGTATTCACGATTGTCTTCGGCCTATCGCGAAACATCATTCTTTCCATGATTTCTCTTTTCTTTGTGGGAGCCGCGGACATGGTCAGTGTCGTCGTCCGCGGGGTCTTGATCCAGATCGAGACGCCCGACGAAATGCGCGGCCGCGTAAACGCCGTGGACATGGTGTTCATCGGCGCGTCCAACGAACTTGGCGAATTCGAATCGGGGTTGGCCGCGCAGTGGTTCGGCGCCGTACCTGCCGTGGTGCTGGGCGGCATAGGAGCAATCGCAGTAACCGTGCTGTGGGCGTGGATCTTCCCGGAATTGCGGCGCGCCGATTCCCTCAACCGGGCAAGCGCCCCGGAGGTGTTGGGACGGACCTAGTCGCTGCATCCGCCTTTCAATTGAACAGAGAACTTCAACCGACGATCAATGCACGTGATCGTGATCGGAATCCGCCTTCGCGGGAGCTCCCGCGGGCAGCAGTACGGCTCCTGGAGGGGGCGCCAACTCCGCCTTCACCGAAGGTGGAAGCTTATCCGCATTTTTCACCAGCACGCTAACTTGCCACAGTTGTGTATCACTCAAGCGATCCTTGAAGCCCGGCATGCCCGTCATGCGGATTCCGCCCGAAACTTTGGCATAAGACTCCCATGTCTCGTCGTCCGTAACGCCCACACCGCGGAACAGCAGCGGCGGCTTCGGAAACATTCCGTCCCCAATGGCGTTGTGGGGTTCGCCGGGCAATCCGTGGCAAACGGCGCAGTTTTCCTTGTACACCTTCGCCCCAGCCAGAAGATTCACCTCATCGGCAGCTACCGGCGGGTTTGCGTGGGGCACTTTGCCGAGATAAGCGTGCAGCGCGAGCTTTGCCATCTTCCGCTCGAACGGCATTTCGGGGGAGTTGGTGGTGACCGGGACTTGCCCGCTTGCGAAATAAAAATAAGCGCCCACGCCAACCAAAATGAAGCCTACAACTATTCCCAGCAGGATTCCCTTGAACATAAGTATGCTTTGCTCCTCCAGTGGATAGGCTGCCTGGTCCCGTCCGGCCCCAAAATGTGAGCTTAGTGTACGACGACCCTCCCATTTCTGCACTCCTCTTTCCCACTTGCCGGCTGGCTGCCGCAATCCACGGAAAGTCCAGATTCCACCCTCCCAATTGAGTAACTATTCCTTGGGCTCGTGCGTCCTATGTAGCAGAGAACTAAGGATTCCGATACGCTAGTGGCGAAGGAACGCGTCTTCTGTTCTCCCAGGCTTCCGCGGAAAGACGACTCCCGAAAGTTCACTTTGAGACTGCGAACAGGAGTATTACGGAATGGCTTCTACTGACTCGGTCGATGTGCGTGATCCCCGCACACCTCCATCGACCACAACCTTTTCTCCTGGCGCTTCCAGGAGCCGCTGGTGGGCCTGGCTGGTTTTGCTGGTCATCGTTGCCGGCGTTGTTTGGTACTACCGCGGGCGGAATGCCGAAGCCGAATCCGCGGCGGCTGGCGGTAAAGGACCTGCCGGAACAGCTGGCATGGGCGCTGCCGGAGGGTTTATCGTGCCGGTTGTGGTGGCGACGGCCACCAAGGGCGACCTTCCCGTCTTCCTCAACGGGTTGGGAAATGTGACTGCGTTCAATACCGTCACCGTGCGTTCCCGCGTGGACGGCCAAATCGTCAAAATTAATTTCACCGAAGGGCAGTACGTCAAGGAAGGCGATTCGCTGGTTGAAATCGATCCGCGCCCCTACCAGGTGCAGCTGGAGCAGGCTCAGGGGCAGTTGGCAAAAGATCAGGCGCAATTGCGCGATGTCCAGGTGGACTACGAGCGCTTCAAACTGCTCTTTCAGGAAGGCGTGATTCCCAAGCAGCAGTTGGACACGCAGCAGGCCCAGGTGGGTACCTTCGAGGGCGCGATCAAAGCGGACAACGCAACCATTGATAACGCCAGGCTGCTCATCACCTATTCGCACATTACCGCGCCGATCAGCGGCCGCGTGGGGCTACGCCTCGTGGACATGGGAAACATGGTCCACGCAACGGACACCAACGGCTTGCTGGTGATCACCCAGTTGCAGCCGATCGCGACGCTCTTCAGCCTGCCCCAGGACCAGTTGCCGCAAGTGATGGCGCGGATGAAAAAGGGCTCGCCGATCTCGGTCGAAGCGTACGACCGCGACAACACCACCAAACTGGCCACCGGAAAATTGCTGACCATCGACAATCAGATAGACACCACCACGGGGACCTACAAATTGAAAGCGGTTTTCGATAACGCGAAGAACGAGCTTTTTCCCAATCAGTTTGTGAACATGCACCTGCTGGTGGACACGAAGAAAAGCGTAGTGCTCATTCCGACGACCGCGATTTTGCGCGGGCCGCAGGGCACGTACGTTTTCGCGGTGGGCTCGGATAATAAAGTGAAGATTCACATTGTCTCGTTGGCGGAGACGAATGGAAACATCACCGGCATAGCTTCGGGACTGAATGCCGGCGACGTCGTCGTCACCGACGGCCAGGACAAATTGCAGGAAGGCAGCAAGGTTGAGCCGCGGCAATCGAGCGTTCCGAACGCACCCGGCGACAAGAACGCCTCTGCAAACACAAACTCGCCGTTCGCTTCGCCCGCCGGGGGACCCGCGCGATGAATCCCTCGCGGCCGTTTCTTCTGCGGCCCGTTGCAACCACGCTGCTGATGGTGGGCGTGATTCTGGTGGGACTGGTGGCGTATCGCCAGTTGCCCGTCTCCGCGCTTCCTCAGGTCGACTACCCCACAATTCAAGTGCAGACGTTTTATCCCGGCGCCAGCCCGGATGTGATGGCGTCGTCTGTCACTGCACCGCTCGAACGCAATTTCGGTCAAATCCCCGGCCTGCTCCAGATGACTTCAACGAGTTCGTTTGGAAGTTCCGTCATCACGCTGCAGTTCAATCTGGACTTGAACATTGACGTCGCGGAACAGGAAGTGCAAGCGGAAATCAACGGCGCTTCCAATCTTTTGCCGACTGGCCTGCCAAATCCACCGATCTACAGCAAGGTGAATCCCGCCGATGCGCCCATTCTGACGCTAGCGATCACATCTCCCACGTTGCCGCTCGTCAAAGTGGAAGATCTGGCGGACACCACGCTGGCGCAGAAAATCTCGCAACTTTCCGGCGTGGGCCTGGTGAGCATCAGCGGCGGACAGCGCCCCGCCGTCCGCGTCCAGGCGAATCCCACGGCGCTTGCTTCCTATGGATTGAGCCTGGAAGATTTGCGTACCGCACTGGCCAACGCCAACATCGACCAGGCCAAGGGTACATTCGATGGGCAGCACCAGGCGTTTACCATCGGCGCCAACGACCAGTTGCTTTCAAGCGAAGGCTACAACTCCATCATCGTCGCGTTCCGCAACGGCGCGCCGGTTCGCCTGACCGACGTGGCCACGGCGATTGACAGCTCCGAAAACGAAAAACAGGCTGCGTGGGCGAACAAACAACCCGCGGTGATTCTGAATATTCAGCGCCAGCCCGGCGCAAATATCATCAGCGTCGTCGACCGCGTGAAGAAAATTCTGCCGCAGTTGCAGGCGGCGCTGCCGGCCTCGGTGCACGTGGAGATCCTGACCGACCGCACCTCCACCATTCGAGCATCCGTTGCGGATGTCCAATACACCTTGCTGCTGACCATCGCTCTGGTTGTTATGGTGATTTTCCTTTTCCTGCGCAGTTTGCGCGCCACGGTGATCCCCAGCATCGCGGTGCCGCTCTCGATCGTCGGCACATTCGGCGTGATGTATCTGCTCGGCTATTCGCTGAACAATCTTTCACTGATGGCGCTGACGATTTCCACGGGCTTCGTGGTGGACGACGCCATCGTGATGATCGAAAACATCAGCCGCTACCTGGAAAGCGGCGACTCTCCCTTGCAGGCCGCGCTGAAAGGCTCGGAGCAGATTGGCTTCACCATCGTTTCACTGACGGTTTCGCTGATTGCCGTGCTGATTCCGCTGCTCTTCATGGGCGATATCGTCGGGCGGCTGTTCCGCGAGTTTGCTGTCACGCTGGCTGTGACGATTCTGGTTTCCGCGGTGGTCTCGCTAACCCTGACTCCGATGATGTGCGCAAAACTGCTTCGCCACGAACCTGAAAACGAGCAGACCTGGTTCTATCGCAAATCCGAAAAAGTCTTCAACGATGTAATCGCGTTCTACGGACGAACCCTCCAGGTCGTGCTTCGCTTCCGCACTATCACGCTCCTCGTCACGATTGGCACCCTGGTCGGCACCATTTTTCTATACATCTATGTGCCCAAAGGCTTTTTCCCGGTGCAGGATACCGGCGTGCTCCTCGGCGTCTCCGAGGCCCCCCAGAATGTTTCCTTCACAGCCATGACCGCACGCCAGCGCGCCCTGGCCGACGCGATCCTGCAAGATCCGGCCGTGGATAGCCTTTCTTCCTTCATCGGGATCGACGGCACGAACACCACGCTCAACAGTGGCCGCATTCAGATCAATCTGAAGCCTCTCGAAGAACGTAAGATCAGCGCGTCCGAAGTGATCCGCCGTCTGCAACCCGCGATCGCCAAGGTCGACGGCATCACTCTCTTTCTTCAACCCGTTCAGGACTTGACGGTGGAAGACCGTGTTTCCCGCACGCAATTCCAATATTCGCTCGAAGATGTGGACCCGAAGGAGCTCGCCTACTGGACGCCGAAATTTGTAGAGAAGCTCAAGACTCTGCCGGACCTCCGCGACGTCGCCACCGACCAGTTGAACGACGGCCTGCTTGCTACGCTGACAATCGACCGCGACACCGCCTCGCGCCTCGGTATTTTGCCCGCCGACATCGACAACACGCTCTACGATGCCTTCGGCCAGCGCCAGGTCTCCACAATCTTCACGCAGCTGAACCAGTACCACGTGGTGATGGAGGTCGACAAAAGTTTTCGCCAGACTCCTGCCGCGCTCAAAGACATCTACGTGCGTTCCTCCACCGGCCAGCAAGTGCCGCTAAGCGCATTCACCCGGTTTGAAGCCGGCTCATCCTCCCTGGCCATCAATCATCAGGGGCAATTCCCCGTGGTCACGATCTCATTCAACCTCGCGCCCGGCGCATCTCTTGGCGGAGCTACCACTGCGATAGACCAGGCACGCCAGGAAATCAACATGCCGCCCAGCATTCAAGCGACCTTCCAGGGCACTGCCGCGGCGTTCCTGCGCTCCGTCTCCAACGAGCCTCTGCTCATCCTCGCCGCTCTCATCACCGTCTACATCGTCCTCGGAATTTTGTATGAGAGCTACATTCACCCCATCACGATTCTCTCCACGCTCCCTTCGGCCGGCGTCGGCGCCATTCTCGCCCTGATGCTTTGCCGCACCGAATTCAGCATCATCGCCCTGATCGGCATCATCCTGCTGATCGGCATCGTCAAGAAAAACGCCATCATGATGATCGACTTCGCGCTCGAAGCGGAGCGTGAGCAGGGAAAGTCGCCGCTCGATGCCATTTACGAAGCGTGCCTGCTCCGTTTCCGCCCGATCATGATGACCACCATGGCCGCGCTGCTCGGCGGCCTGCCGCTCGCGCTCGGGCAAGGCGTGGGCTCGGAGTTGCGCCGCCCTCTCGGTATCACCATCGTCGGTGGCCTGATCCTCAGCCAACTGCTGACGCTCTACACCACGCCGGTGGTTTACCTGGCGTTCGACTGGCTCGCCAACCGCCTGCATCTCGGAATCACCAATCCGCTAGATGAGCCGGCCACAGGAGACTAGGGCGTGAATTTTCAGTCCAACTTCTCCGCTCCCTTTGTCCGCAGGCCGGTGGCCACCTCGCTCGTCACCATCGCGATCTTTCTTTCAGGTGCGATCGCATTCCGCTTTTTGCCCGTAGCGCCGCTGCCGCAGGTGGATCTGCCGACCATCGGTGTCGGTGCCAGCCTCTCCGGCGCCAGCCCCGAAACGATGGCCTCCGCCGTGGCCACACCGCTGGAGCGCCAGTTCGGCCGTATTGCAGGCGTTACGCAGATGACGTCGAGTTCCACGCTCGGCAACACCGGCATCGCGCTGCAATTCGATCTGAGCCGCGACATCAACGCCGCCGCCCGCGATGTCGAGGCTGCCATCAACGCGGCACGCAGCCAGCTGCCCGCCGACATGCCGAGCCAGCCGACCTATCGCAAGGTGAATTCCGCCGATTCGCCGATTTTGTTGCTCTCGCTGGTTTCCGACACCATTCCCATCGCGCAGATATACGACGCGGGGAATTCCGTTGTGGCGCAAAAATTGTCGCAGGTGGAAGGCGTCGGCCAGGTTTTTGTGTGGGGCTCTTCCAGTCCCGCCGTCCGCGTGCAGGTCAACCCGCAGCAGCTCAACAGTTACGGCATTAGCTTGGAGCAAGTTCGCAAGGCCCTGCAATCCTCCAACTCGAATCTTGCCAAGGGCGCGCTCTCCGACAAGGACCGCAACTTTGCGGTGTCCGACTCCGACCAGCTTTTCAAAGCCTACGAATACGAACCGTTAATCGTCGGCGGCCACGCCGGCGCGACCGTGCGGCTGGTGGATATCGCCACGGTCGTGGACTCGGTCGAAGACATCCGCAACCTCGGCCTCCCCGGTGGAAAGCCCGGCGTGATCATCGCGATTTTCCGCCAACCCGGGGCGAACATGATCGAAACAGCCGACAAAGTGAAAGCCAACTTGCCGTGGCTGCGCTCTTCGATTTCCCCGTCGTTGAAACTGGACGTGGTGATTGACCGCACGCTGGTGATTCGCGCCTCGGTCCACGAAGTCGAACGCACCATGATCATTTCCATCATCCTGGTCATCCTGGTGGTGTTCGCCTTCCTGCGGAATTACTGGGCGACCGTTATCCCGAGCGTCGCTGTGCCGTTGTCGCTGGTCGGAACGTTTGGCGTGATGTATTTGCTCGGCTACAGCCTCGACAACTTATCGCTCATGGCGCTGACCATCTCCACCGGCTTCGTCGTGGACGACGCCATCGTGGTCATCGAAAACATCGCCCGCCACATGGAATCGGGACTGCCTGCATATGCGGCGACGATGAAGGGCGCCAGCGAAATCGGCTTCACTGTGCTCTCGATGAGCGCCTCGCTGGTCGCCGTCTTCATCCCCATCCTGATGCTGGGCGGTATCGTCGGTCGCCTCTTCCGCGAATTTGCCGTTACTCTCAGCGTTGCAATCGCCGTCTCCTTGTTCGTCTCGCTGACCACCACGCCGATGCTCTGCGCGCGGTTCCTGCGCCACGACGTCAACAAGAAGCACGGCCTCGCCTACCGCATTTTCGAGCACGGGTTCAACGGTATGCTGAAAGGTTATGACCACGCGCTGCGCTGGGTTTTAAGCGAGCAACCGCTGATCCTCTGCGTCACGATTCTCACCGCCGCGCTCAGCGTTTACATGTTTCTGCACTTCAATATAGGATTCTTTCCCCAACAGGACACCGGCCGCATCGCGGGCTTCATCCAGGCGGATCAGGACACTTCCTTCGTCGAGATGTCTAAAAAAATGCGCGCTTTTTCCGATATCGTGGCGCAGGATCCGGCCATCGATACGGTCACTTCCTTCACCGGCGGCGGCAATGGCACCAGCACGGCCCGCATGTTTGCGCAGTTGAAGCCCATCGCCGAGCGGAAGGTAAATGCGGACGGTGTGATTGCGCGGCTGCGAAAAAAAACCGCTGGAATTCCAGGGGCTTCTCTCTTCTTCCAGTCCGTGCAGGACGTTTCCGTCGGCGGCCGATTCGGCGGAGCGCAATATCAATACACCCTGCAAGCCGATAATCTGGAAGATCTCTATCACTGGGCGCCCCTGATTATGGCGCGCATGCGGCAAGTGCCGGAGCTGCGTGACATTAATTCCGACCAGCAAGACAAGGGCTTGCAATCGTTTCTGGCGATTGACCGCGACACCGCCGGGCGCCTCGGCGTTTCGATGCAGGACATCGACAACACGCTCGGCGATGCTTTCGGCCAGCGGCAGGTCTCCACGATTTACAAAGGGCTGAACCAATATCACGTGGTTCTGGAAGTCGCGCAGGACTTCCAGGAAAATCCTGACGGCCTCAAATTCATTTACGTGCCCTCAAACACCGGAAAGCTCGTGCCCCTCAGTTCCTTCGCGCACTACGAGCACTCCAACACCGCGCTTTCCGTGAACCATCAGGGAATCTTCCCGGCGATTACGCTTTCCTTCAATCTCGCGCAGGGCGCTTCGCTCGGACCCGCGGTGGAACACATCCAGCAGGCGGTGCTACAACTTGGCGTACCTAACACAGTACATGCCACATTCCAGGGAACAGCGCAGGCCTTTAAGGATTCGCTGAAGGATTTGCCTCTGTGGCTCTTCGCAGCCCTGGCCGCGGTTTATATCGTTCTCGGCATCCTCTATGAAAGCTTCATTCACCCGATCACGATCTTGTCCACGATTCCATCCGCCGGCATCGGCGCGTTGCTGGCGTTGAATTGGATGCACATGGATCTCAGCTTGATTGCCATGATCGGAATCTTGTTGCTGATCGGCATCGTAAAGAAAAACGCGATTCTGATGATCGATTTCGCCGTGCAGGTCGAAAGGGAGGAAAACGCTCCGCCGGACCAGGCGATTTACCGCGCGGCGCTGATGCGCTTCCGCCCGATCATGATGACCACCATGGCCGCAATGTTCGGCGCGTTGCCGCTGGCGCTCGGCACCGGCGCAGGCTCTGAAATCCGCAAGCCGCTCGGCATCACCATCGTCGGCGGCCTCATCTTGAGCCAGATGCTTACACTCTTCACCACGCCCGTCGTCTACATCTACATGGATCGCCTGCAAGCCCTGTTGCGCACCCTTTTTCGCCGCCCAACAGCAACGCCGATTCCCGCCCACTCCGACGACTAATCCCTGTAGCTCGGGCCTTCATGCCCGCGGGTTTTCGTTGCGGCCCCACGGTTGTGCCTTTGCGTCGAAACTTTGCCGCTGGAATGGAAACCCTCACCCCTGAAGGGGTGAGCTACAGGAATTCAGGAACCCGCTGGATTGGATTGCCGCCGGGCGGCAGGGGATCGACTCCTGCTAAAACAATTCCACGTGCACGAAATCCACCACCACATTTGTCCTGCGGTTCAGCAGCACAATATGGCCTCCGATCAGCACGTTCGCGCAATCCGGCGGCGGAGGTGGCAAGTAGCGCACCAGTTCTGGCGGGCAGGGATGAATCTTCTTCTGCAATCCTGGCGGCAGAGTCCCGCGCCGCACCAGTTGTTTTTCGAGTCCCGGCGGCAATTGGTCCTTCTTTGCCAGCCCCGGCGGAAGATTGTTGCCGTGCTTGCCATACCATTCGTGAATATCCTTGTCGTGACCGTGGTAGTAGCCCTGATCGTTGTCTCCTTGGTCGTCATCGCCATGCTTGTCGTGACCTTTGCCATGGCCATGACCTTCGCTGTTGCCCTGTGCCAGCGTGTTCTGCCCGAAGACCAGGCAGCACACCAGCGCTCCGCCAACCATCCATTTTGCAAGCTTCATTCTTCTCTCCTTGGGATTCGACCCCCTACGATTCACACTACTGCCTTGCAACGCGCTTCGCCTAAATTCGCGCCCCCAGCGTGTCGCAAGGTTGACTAGGCCCGTGGTACAGTTTGCTCCTGAATCAGTGGCCCGCTTCGAAGGAACGAGCCGGTGGCTGGGTGCCGGTTCTGCGTTACATACAGCTGCTGAAATCAATCTCCGCAACGGTGGTCGTCGTGGCCGGCAGCGCTTTCAACGGCAACGAAGTGGAATCCTTCGCGACCATCTGTTCGGACGGCGTGCAATCCGGCGTCCCGCCGCTCAACGGCACTGCCGCCTTGGCGTCTACCGTAAAGAGCACATCGCCCGTCGCCGGAACCGAATAAGTGAATCCCGAAGCCGAGAATATTCCCACGCTCGCATTACTCGCCGGAACCACCAGCGTGTACTGAGCGCAGTTGGCCTTCGCCGGCGCGCCGGTCGGACAAGTCGTGCTGTCAGATACCGAAACGACGCCGGTCGAATCCACTTCCGCCGTCGTGTTCGTTGCAGGAATGGTCTGCAGCGGAATCGTGACCTGCAGCGTTGTCGCCGGCCCCGTTGGCACCGCCTGCAGCGCCGAGAGGCTGACGTCAATCGTTCCCGCCACGGCGCCGTTCGTGGCGGTCACAAAACCCTGGAATACCGCGGGCCCTGTGGCGCCAGTTTCTGCGATCAAAGGAATCGAGCCGAGATTTGTTCCGTTCGGCACATTCAATACCGTCGTCGCGTTGTACGGCACATTCGCCGGACCGATGGCGACCACCACGATGTCAAACGTTCCCGTCGGCAGCGGGCAGAAATTGAAATTGCCGTTGCTGTCCGCAGTCGCCTGCATGAGGATACGATCGATTCCGGACGTTGGATCGGGCTGTTCGATCGCCACCTGAACGCTTCCGACAATCGGCTTGCTGGTGAGGGAATCCACCACCTTCCCGCTGATTCCTGTGTTGTTTGCGCTGACCTGCCCGGCCGTAAGCGTCGGCTTCAGCCGAAATTTGCCGTTGCCTTCGTGCACAATCGAAGCGCATGCGTTGAAGTCGATGTTCAGGTCCACGCTCTGTCCCGCGGTTACCTGCAGCGGCCCGCCGACAATCTGTCCCGGTGGAATCTTCAGACCCGTATTGGCCTGGCTGCTCAGCTGAAGCTCGTGAATGGTCGTGTCTTCCAGCACCACGCAGTTGAACCCATTGCCTGCGCAGGCGTTGTTAGAAGGAACTGCGTCGCCCGCGGCCGGCGAGTTCGAAACCAGCAGCAAACGAATCTGCTGGTAGCTTCCCGCTGGAAGGCTGGCGGAGCCAAGCTGCGCCAGAATGCAGGTGGTCTGCGGCTTGGAGAAGAGGTCGATCTGCATCGGCGCGTTCGCCAACTGCGGCGCAAGCTCTTGCCAACCGGAGCTGTTGTCATCCGCCGTGGCGCTGATATGCGCCTGCACCGACCGCACCGTAACGTAAACGTGCGTAAACTGCCCGTTCGGCGGCATGCAACTCGGCGGGTCGCTCATGCTCACGTTCACAGTGCCCATGCCGGAAACCATCATGTTGTTCGATGAGCCGCCGCTGCAGCTCACAATAATCCCCGCGATCGCGAAAATAGCCGCCACGGCCAGCAATAGCGCCCCAGCCCGGGAGTTCCGAGCCATCCATTCAGATTTCATCGCACTTCTCCTCTAGGAAAACGTTTCTCAGATGATCCACTCGCCGGAAGGGGACGATGGTGCCGGCGGGTTCCAGGCCCTGGCTGGGTTGGCGGGGACTTATGAGAGCTGGGCGCTCTTAACGGCCAGAATTATAGCACCGGAAACCCACAACAGGGTGACTTCCAGGTTTACATTCAGAGGGATAAAACTTCGGCTCGCGCATCACGCAGTGAACTTGGCGCGCAGCCTAAGGACGAATTTCGATGGGCGTTCCCACTTTAATCTGGGAATAAATTTCGTCGATTTCTTCGTTGGTTACGGCTACGCAGCCGTCCGTCCAGTCCGTAAGGCGATGCTTCGCCCCAATCCATCCCCATTTCGCACCCAGCCCGTGAATCTCGACGTCGCCGCCGGGACTAAGACCCAATTTCCGCGCGTGCTCGCGGTCGGCTTGATTCGGATACGAAATGTGAAGCGCCTTGTAAAACTGACTCTGCGCCTTTTTGGCGTCCACCGCATAAATTCCTTCCGGAGTTTTGTGGTCCCCCTGGCGATCCTTCGCGCCGACCGGTTGCCCGCCCAACGCGACCTTGTAGGTTTTCACAAGTTTCGCGCCATTCATCAAAGTCAGCGTTCGTTTACTCTTTTCGATCACAATCCGATCGACGCTCGTCGTCGACTGCGCGGCAATTCGGGAAGGCGCTTCCACACAAACCCAGACGAGCGCAAGAATGCTCGCAAACCGAAGCAATTTGCTTTTGTTGTAGCGTTGGTTGGTCATGGATGGATCTTGAACCCGGCTCTCGGCACTCTTCCAGAGTTACGAACTACCAATGAGCCAGCCGGTAATGAATACCAGCAGGCCGCCGACGATTACCTGAAATGCCGCCTGCAGGAACGGTGTGTCCATGTAGCGGTGGCGGATGAAGCTGATCAATCCTAGCTCGACGAGAACCACCACAAATGCCACGCCGACAGCCAGATGGAAATCGGCAATCAGGAAGGGCAGCGTATGCCCCAGCCCGCCGGCCGTCGTCATCAACCCCGTAACCGTGCCGCGAATCCACGGCGAGCCGCGCCCTGTAAGCGAGCCATCATCCGAAAGCGATTCCGCGAAGCCCATCGAAATGCCCGCCCCCAGGCTGGCCGCCATCCCCACCAGGAACGCGTCCCAGCTCTTGTGCGTGGCAAACGCGGCGGCAAACAGCGGCGCCAGCGTGGAAACCGAACCGTCCATCAATCCCGCAAGGCCGGGCTGCACGAATTGCAGCATGAACAACCGCTTGTGCGATTCCGATTCGTCCGATCTGGCCTTTTCCGTGAGGTGCTTCTCTTCGTACTCGCCTGCGGCACGCGTATGTTTGCGCTCTTCGTCCGCAAGCATGTTCAACAACTCGCGCGTGGGAGCATCCATCGCCATGCTCGCGGCCCGCGAATAAAAACGACTCGCCTCCATCTCCATGATTTCCGCCTGCCGCCGCGCCACCTTCACGCCCAACGGCCGCATCATCCACACCGGCCGCCGGCTCAAAAACCCGCGCACATCCTCGCGGCGGATCGGAGGAATATGATCGCCAAAACGCTGCCGGAACAGCGCCAGCAGCCGGTCGCGATGCCCGGCCTCTTCCACCCGCATCTCTTCGAACATTTCCGCCGTCGCCGGGTAAGAGTCGCGCAGCGCATCCGCAAACTCGCCGTAGATGCGCCCGTCCTCTTCCTCGTTGGCAATCGCCACGGCGACAATCTCTTTTTCCGACAAATCCTTGAAACGCTTCATCATCAGGGCCAGGTCCTCGCGAAAAGTAACGTAGAGAATCGCACAATCAGCCCAGGGAATCCAACCCTCTGAAAGGAAGGGTAATTGGCCAGTTTTAGGATCGGTGCGCCTTTTATAGTGCCTTAGCCAAAAGTTGGGGAAGTTGCAGATAACAGAAGGCCCTTTACGCGACATCTCCCTAAGCTGTAAGATTTTATTCGTGAGCTTCCGTCGCCCCATCCTATTCATGCTGGCCATGCTGTTGGCGACAGCCCCCCTGCTCACTTGTCTCTCAACCCCTGCGATGACCGATGCTGAGATGGCCTGCTGCAAGAAAATGGCAGGCAATTGCGATATGGGTTCTGGCAATCACTCCTGCTGCAAGACCACGGCCAACGTGGCTCAATCGGTTGCGATGATTGTTCAGCATCAGCCAGTGCATGTATCGCTGGTGTCGGTTGCCGTTTCAACTCTTTTCACCGATTCCATCGCTGAAATCGCTATCGACCGCATCCAAGTCAAGCTTTTGCCCATTCCGACCTCACCGCCCGGTTTCCAAACAATCCTGAGAATCTGAACTTCCGGCTGTTCGCTCGCTCACGCAGGTTTACGTACTCGTGTGTCTGAGGCAACACCGGAGGAATCATGAATCGCACGACAGTTCTCGCTATTGCTGTACTGGCCTTGCCTTTGGCGGCGTTCGGTGACGGCCATGGCCCAGTTTTCGGACTTGCAACACCCACAAACTCCGCTGGCGAATGGAGCTTCGACACCGGTGTCTTTGGTCGCACTAACAATTCCGACTCGCAGGCATCATTCCGTGAGCAAATCGGGTATGGTTTTACTCCACATGTGTCGCTCTTTTTCACGGCGCCGGCCGTTTTGGGGAGTGCATCACTAACCCCAACAAGAATCCAACCTGGCGATGACTTCGATGCCAGGCTGGCTTGGCGATTCCAGCATCGAGCCACAAAGATTGGAGCTCGCTTTGAAAGTACGGCATTCGCAAGTCTGGTGGTTCCTGGGCCGCAATCCGGCTTTAGGGGCATAGCCAATACCACAAACGCACCCGGCACAATGTTTGGTGCCGTCACTGGCATGGCGTCGCGCAGTCACTACATTTGGCTCGGTGCTACCTTCACGAATTTCTATCAGCACAACGGCGACAAGCGCCCGAACGTACTGGATTACAGCTTAGTGTATGGCTATCGTCCACCGAAATGGCGGAGACCTCCAGATAAATGGGATTGGCGTCTATTCGGTGAACTGGTAGGGGAGCGTTCAAACCAGTTCTTGCAAGGCAACACCAGCGTTGCACAAACGCAAGCAAGTCAGGTTTTTCTAGGTCCATCCGCATTGGGAATCTACCGCAACTATACGGTTAGCTTCGGAGCGCAATTCCCGATCTATCAAAATGTCGGCACGCTTTATCCGAAGGAACGTGTTCGTTTCGCAATCAATTTCAGCTATCTGCTTTTTCAGCATCACGTCGATAAGGAGAAGCCATGAAGAAGTTCAGCCTGTTACTCACGATTCTTGCTTTGCTGGCTGCGTCAGCACAGGCGGAAATCAGGTCAATCGAGATTTCCATTTTTGGCATGGATTGAGAAGTCTGCGCTCACGCCGTGCGCGTGTCACTAAAGTCCGTTTCCGGAGTTGACGCTGTTGATGTGAGTCTTGAAAAGGGTCGCGCCAACGTGAAGATGAAACCAGGAAACACGGCGACGTTCAAGCAATTGCAAGAAGCCATCACAAAGAATGGATTCACCATGAAACCGTCCAACGTAAGCGTGGCCGGGAAAATTGTACTTGTGAATGGTCAACCACAATTGCGGGTTTCTGACTCAAATGACTTGGTTGGCCTGATTCCTGACAATCCACAAACTGCCAGTGCGAACGCAATGGCAGACAAACCGGTTTTGGTTGAAGGGACACTGAACGAAGCTGCAAAGGGAAAGGTTCCCGATACGATTCGATACCACTCCATCAAGGAAGAAAACTAACGTGAATCCAGTTGCCAAGAGCAGTATGTCTTCATCCATGCTCAGTTACTTCTCGCTGTTTACCTCTCTCGGTACACTGCTCTGCTGTGCCCTGCCGTCGCTCCTTGTGCTTGCGGGATTGGGCGCGTCGGTTGCGTCGACACTGTCATCTTTTCCATGGTTGGTCACGCTATCCAGACACAAGCAATGGACATTTGCAGTTTCGGGTTCATTGATTGCATTGAGCTTTCTAAACATGTACTACTTTTCGCCGCGGCTGAAGGCGCAATCCTGCGCACCTGGAGACCCATCGGCATGCGAGGCTGCCAGCAAGTTCAGCAAAGTTTTGCTCTGGGTCTCGGCGGCCATCTATTTTGTCGGTATCTTTTCCGCGTATCTACTTGGTCCGATTCTGACCAGGTTGGACAACTGACAAAGATACCCAAACTAAAAGAATTTTGGTGAACTTGCCGCTACACGCGTAGGCCGACTCCTGGGTAGCGGAGTCCTCGGAAACCCACTTCAAAGGATGGCGAAACACCAGCCGCCAAAATCGTTGCCGGACCGGTACTTTCGTACTACCATCGGAAGTAGGACGCCCTACTTTCTTCCGAGTACCGTTACGCTATAGGTTTTCCCCGCTGGCCCCGCTATCCTGTATTCACTCGGGGGAATTCGGTTTTACTCGGGAAAGGCAGACCTCAATGGCGTTCCAGCTCGACCTCATGACCAAGATCAATACTCCAGGCAACACCACTACCGCGCGTCACAAGCAGACGGAACGTCGCAGCAGCAGACGGTGCAAAATTACACAACTCATGCGCATCCGGCCATCCGACCCGGAACGCGACCCGTTCGAAGATATTCGCGGTTCGCTCAGCGTTTCTCGAACAGGGGTCTATTTCCAGTCCAGTGTCACTACTTACGCCGTCGGCATGAGGCTCTTTGTCACCATGCCCTATTCCAAAGAACCCGCAGCAATGACCCACGAATACCTGGCGGAGGTCGTCCGCCGCGACCCCCTGCCAAACGGCCTCTTCGGTGTCGGCTTCAAGATCCTGATGGAGATGGGGCTCCAAAGCGGTTATAGCAAAGGTTATTCCTTCGGCGGCAAGTAAGCCTTCCGAAAATCGACAAGCTTCAAAACGAAAAGGGCGGGTGGCCGAAGCCATCCGCCCTTTCCGCGTTTGGGGGGTGGGGAAAGTCGTTAGGTTCAGCTCTTGCCCAGAGCCGAGAGCGTCTTGTGCCGCAGCAGGCCAAAGTGTCGATTGAGTGGATGCTTGCGGCCAAGAAACGTGAACACGGGTGCCCTGCGCGGGGTCAGCTTGGCCATGGCAATACTCAGCCGGACGTCGCGACGAGCAAATTTCATCCCGGCGATCAACGCGTCGCGGGCATCTTCCTTGCGCCCCGCGGCCATGTAGACCTCTGCCAGATTCAAATAAAGCTGTGCCTGGTTGCGCTTGATTCGGACCGCTCCATCGCAGAGGCGTTCGGCGTCCGCCCACTTCTGCTGCGTGCGGGCCAGAGCAACTCCCAGGTAAGACATGTAGTAAGGATTATTCTTCTCGAGTTCGGCGGCTTTCTGAATGTGGTTCAGGGCCCGGTTGGCGTAATTGTCGCGGAGAAGGGTAAGGCCAGTCTTGAACTCTTTGAATGCTTCCGTATCCATCATAGTTCCACCTCGTTCATTGGCAAGGATTCCCCGGGGAGAAGACAACTACCGTCGCTGGGTCAGACGCAACTCGCCAAGGAAAAAAAGCACTCGAGAAGGGGCAGGGAATGCACTTTTCTTTCCTTGACTCGAAGGTGAGCGAGTTGGCCGAGGAAGTCGTCATTTGCCGGTCCTTGCTGACGTTACGGGGAAGGGAACCCCGAATCTACTGACCCGTGGGACAGAATTCGTCCAACGTCTTGGCGTTCTAGTGATGAGCGGGACACATGGCCGAAACGGCCGGTGGGCGACTTCGGAGCCGGTTTTCCAATAGCTTGGGCCCTTCTAGGCCCGAGGGCTTCCATAACCACACCACGATTTTGCCGGGCAGGAAAACCCTCCCCTGAAGGGGTAAGCTACTTATTGTAGCGGGAGGGCTATGGCCACGGTCGTTACCATCTCGTACGACATTGTCGAAGCATATTTCTTCTCTGCGCTTTTTGAAGAGATATTCGACCCAGACAACGCTGATCTGTGGGCGGCGATTGCCGGACTACTACTTCCAAGTACTCTTCTTTATGGACGCAATAGACTTCCTCTGGAACGGCGTCGTCTCGGGGTCCAAGGTGAACCGCGCCTTGACGAACTATAGTCTGTCGACCTGGTTAGCTTATGATACAAGATACTTTGCGGCCAAGGCTTTCACTGCTACTCTTTCTGGACCGGCGCTCACGGGGGGCACGGACTAACCGGAGGACCCTACAAAACGAATTGGTATGACACGGATTGGAAATGGATTTGCATACATGGCTTCGGCGCTGCTGGGGGTTTTGGCTTTGTGCGGATGCGCTACAGGTTCCGGCGGCGGGTCTCCCCCTCCTCCGCCTTCAATCACTATCAAGAGCATCGGCGTCTTTTACAGCGGCAATAGTTTTCTCAGTGGAACGTTCGCTATTGCCGGGCAAAGGGGCTTCAGCCTACTTGTAAATGGTACCGGCTTCACTTCTAGCGCCGTCGTGAATTGGAATGGCAGCCCGCTGCCAACCGTGCTCGGAGACAGCGCGGATCTCGCAGCGACGGTTTCCGAGGCATTCATTGCGGCACCGGGGAGAGCCACGATCACGGTCAGCGAAGCAGGTGCAACGTCGAACGCGGTCGCTTTACCCATCGCCTCCCCAGCGGCGGCAACTGCGGGCGTGGTAACGTTGGTGACGGCTGCGCCCGATGGCACGCCCGCCAACGGTGATAGCCTCGTATCGCCTTCAATTAGCGCGACCGGTCGCTACGTTGCATTTCAATCCAACGCCACGAACCTCGCTACAGGCCCGGCTGGTACATTTCAGGAAATTTACGAGCGCGACACCTGCGTTGGTGCATCATCAGCGTGTACCCCGAACACGATTCGCATCACGGTCACAGCCGATGGCTCCTCGGTAAATGCCCATAGCCACGATTCGGCTATCAGCGCCGATGGCCGATACGTAGCGTTCGATTCCCAGGCCACGAATATACTCCCAGGAACAAACGGTTGTGCCAACACTTGTGTTTTTCTTCGTGACACCTGCATCGGAGCATCCGGGACCTGCAGCCCGACGACATCGCTTCTTTCACTTGCCTCGGACGGCACCCCGGCGGGGGGCGCAAATCCGGCGATAAGTCCCGATGGCAGGTTCGTGGCTTTCAACTCCCTTTCCCCCAACATTGTGATCGGCGATATTGGCGGCACAGGCGAGGCATTTGTACGCGATACTTGTGTGGGGGCTACGAACTGCACGCCGCACAATATTTTCATATCTGTTCCGGGCACGGGGACTCAGGACAATTCCACCACTGGGCTTCCTGCGGGAAGCGGAGCCAGTCGTTATTTTGTGTTCCAGTCATGGGCGGCAAACATCCTTCCAAACGAAACGAGCCTACCCGGTGATTTCTGGCGGGACACGTGTATTGGCGTCACTACGTCCTGCTCCCCGTCGACCCTTCGTGTGGATGTGGCCAGCGAGGGGACACAACCAAACAATAGCGTGTTCACCCCCATGGCACCTGCGCTCTCGGGGGATGGCCGCGTGGTTGCTTTTGGTTCAGGTGCGACCAACCTGGTATCAACGAACGTGCAAGGCCAAGGGAACGTCTACACGCGCGATACGTGCACCGGCGCGGGTTCGGGCTGCACTCCTAGCACGAATCTCGTTTCTTTGGCCAACGATGGTTCTGTGGGTAATTGCGGAAGCCCGGGCAACGCAGGTGGACTCTCCATCAGCGCGGATGGCCGGTTTATTTCCTTCGGATCTATCGCGACCAATTTGAGTCCGGACGATGGATTCCCCGCGTGCGGCTGGGAAGATATCTTTGTGCGTGATACCTGTTTCGGCGTTTCGAGCGGCTGCGTTTCCAGCACCGTCAGAGTCTCTGTGGCCAACACGCCCAATCCTGGAATTTCCGGCAATGCGATTAGTGCGAGTTCGGCCATGAGCAGCGATGGCCACTATGTGGTCTTCATCTCTTCCGCGACAAATTTTCTGAGCCCCCCCTCCAACGGCCATGCCATGGTTTGGTTGGCTAAAACCGGCTTCTAGCCCACCGAGAGCCCGGTAGCCAAAGTATCCTAGCTCGGGTGGCTGAACGAGCTTCTAATCGGATTATTTCTTGCCACGGTATGAAGTCACGCTCTTACGCCGCCAGACCTTCCAATCGTCCAGTGTGACTTTCAGCATGGCCTTCGCCGCTTTATGCAGCCAGCGGTCTTTGCGCGCGGCCAAGTCGCGCCGTACGGCAGGGATGGCTTTGCGGCTCCCCAGATGGATGTTGGCAGTCTCCCAGCCCATGTAATAGAGCAGCCGCTCTTCGTCGCGCTCCTCCGGTAACGTGCGGATCTCGATGTGGCAGCAGTCCGGCGCCAGCCTGCGAACAATCCAGTGATCGGCGAAATGTACGTGGGGGTCGCGAATGCGCACCGCAATGGCAACCAATTTGCGGCTCAGTATCTCCGCCGTGTGAAGGTGCCGGGCCCAGATCCAGGCCGAGGGCGTCAACTGCTTCGCCTCGCGAACGATATGGGCGCCATGCCATTCGGCCAGAGCCAATACCCGCGGGTGGCCAAGGCTGCCGAGGCCCGCGATGCGGGACTTGAATTCGTACTCCGGGACGCGCAGCGGCATGGACCCGTCCAGGAGTTTCAAGACATCCTTGGGGAGGTACCCCTTGAATCGTGGACATCCATTGATTTTTTTCCAGAAGAGAACCGGATCGCGGAGCTTGTTGAGGGCCAGAAGCCGCAGCCAGCGATGATGTTCGGCAAGCACAAATGGCGCTCCGCCCCTTGCCAGCGAGTCGCGGTAGCCTTGCTCGATGGCCCGGCAAGCCTTTTTTCGGGTGATGGCCAGATGCTCCTCTTCGATGGCCAGATAACAACTGGAAACCAGCCGGACCAGGTCCACGGCATAGGACGCCGGCCAGGCTTCGTCAAAGTCGTTCACGCCCCAGATCAGCCGGCCCTCCAGGTCTCGCCACGTGCCAAAATTCTCCACATGCAGATCGCCTACGGCGAGAACTTGCGGCGCCTTGGCCAGATGAGGGCAGATGAGCGGCCACCACTGAGCCCAGCGGTAGAACGTGGCCCGGAAAAACGGGAACGGTGCGTTGGCCATGTTCTGATGTTTGAGCTTTACGTCGGATTGCACCATCCGCACATGTCGCGAAGCCCATTTCTCAAAATCAGCCGTGGCCTGGACAATGTCCGGCAACTTATGTTTTTTTTCGCTCATAAATCTTCGCTGTAGCTCAGGCCTTCAGGCCTGAGGGCTTTCATTGCGACTCCACAAACGTGCCCGATTACTGGAAACCCTCACCCCTGAACGGATGAGCTACAGGAATGTCAATTTGTCGGACTCCGCAAAACTAAACCCGGGCGTGCGTGGCCGCGCCCCTTGTCCGCGATTCATAAATGGGGAAGCGCGCCGCAAGCTCGGCAACCTGTTTGCGGACTTTCTGCTCCACCGCCGCGTCTCCCATGTGGGTAAGCACTTCCGCCACGCCATTCGCGATCAATTCCATCTCCGGTTCCTTCATCCCGCGCGTCGTCACCGACGGGCTCCCCAGCCGGATGCCACCCGCCTTCATCGGCGGCAAGGGATCGAACGGGATGGCATTCTTGTTCACGGTGATGCCCGCGCGATCGAGGGCCTTCTCCGCATCGCTTCCCGTGATGCCCCGCGGGTGCACTTCAATCAGGAAAACGTGATTGTCCGTGCCTCCTGAAACCACGCGGAAGCCCTGGCGCGAAATCGCGCTTGCCAATGCTTTGGCATTCGCCGCCACCTGCTTCTGATACTCAATGAATGACGGCTCCATCGCTTCCTTAAAGCACACCGCCTTGGCCGCAATCGTATGTACCAACGGGCCTCCTTGGGTGCCTGGAAACGTCAGCTTGTCGATCTCTTTCGCAAACGACGCCTTCGAAAGCACCATGCCGCCTCGCGGCCCGCGCAGCGTTTTGTGCGTGGTGGTGGAAACGATATCAGCATGCGGTACAGGGCTAGGATGTACGCCCGCCGCAACCAGTCCGGCGATGTGTGCCATGTCCACAAAGAAAATCGCGCCCACCGCCTTGGCTACCTTCGCAATCCGTTCGAACTCGATAATCCGCGAATACGCGCTGGCGCCCGCAACGATCATCTTCGGCTTATGTTCCTGCGCCAGCTTTTCAATCTCGTCGTAATCAATCCGCTCCGTATCTTGCTTCACGTGGTATTCCACGAACTTGTACATCCGGCCCGAAAAATTCAGCGGATGGCCATGTGTCAAATGGCCGCCATGCGCCAGCGCCATGCCCAACACGGTGTCGCCCGGCTTGAGCGTAGACATGTATACGGCTACGTTAGCCGACGTTCCGGAGTGCGCCTGCACATTGGCATGATCCGCGCCAAAAAGCTGCTTCGCGCGATCGATCGCCAGTTGCTCCACTTTGTCGGCCACTTCGCAGCCGCCGTAGTACCGCTTCCCGGGATAGCCCTCCGCATACTTGTTCGTAAAGATCGAGCCCATCGCTTCCAGCACTGCTTCAGAGACAAGATTTTCCGAGGGGATCAGTTCGATCCCGGTCGCCTGGCGCACCGCTTCCTCCCGCAGCAAATCCGCAATCTGCGGGTCAACCTTGTCGAGCGGGCGTTGCATGCGGGTGTTTGCTTCGGTGCTCATTCATTTTCTCCAGAGTCGGATATGCGGGGTCTGGGCATTCCATATTGGCCGTCTAACGACACGCCACATCCCCGAGTCTAACGGAGAGTATAACGGCCCGCAACGCGCCGCATCTCTACTATCAGGGGAAATAACCCGTGGAATAGGTGTTTCTGATAGTTTCGATGGGCCGGTTTCCCCGGCGGCGGTCTATACTTAATCTGCTGTCCCGATACAGCAAATTCACTCGACTGAGGCAAATCATGGCGAATATCTATGCCGACAACTCTCTGAGTATTGGACGAACTCCCCTGATCAAACTGAATCGCGTCACCGACGGCGCCAAAGCCACCGTGCTCGCGAAGATCGAGGGCAGAAACCCAGCGTACTCAGTAAAGTGTCGCATCGGGGCGGCAATGATCTGGGACGCGGAAAAGCGTGGCGTACTGAAGCCAGGCATCGAAATTGTGGAACCCACCAGCGGCAATACGGGTATCGCGTTGGCGTTCGTCGCCGCGGCGCGCGGTTACAAAATCACCCTGACTATGCCCGAAACGATGTCGCTGGAACGTCGGCGCGTCCTGGCCGCCTTCGGCGCCACGCTTGTGCTCACGCCCGGCCCCGAAGGCATGAAGGGCGCGATCAAAAAGGCCACGGAGATCTACGAGTCGGACAAAACGCATTATTTCCTTCCGCAGCAATTTGACAACCCGGCCAACCCCGCCATCCACGAATCTACCACCGGGCCGGAAATTTGGAACGACACCGACGGTGCCATTGACGTATTTGTGGGCGGCGTGGGCACAGGCGGCACCATCACCGGCGTCAGCCGCTATATCAAGAAGACCAAAGGTAAGAAAATCCTTTCGGTCGCCGTGGAGCCTGTCGCGAGTCCCGTGATTACGCAAACGCGGGCGGGCCAGCCACCGGCACCCGGCCCGCATAAGATCCAGGGCATCGGTGCAGGTTTCGTCCCGAAGAACCTGGAACTGGATCTGATCGATCGCGTCGAGCAGGTTACCAACGAAGAGTCCGTTGAGATGGCCCGGCGGCTGACCCGCGAAGAAGGCATCCTCAGCGGCATTTCCTGCGGAGCAGCCGTGGCGGTTGCCGTGCGTCTGGCGAAGCTGCCGGAATTCGCCGGCAAAACCATCGTCACCGTGCTGCCCGATTCCGGCGAGCGCTACATTTCCACCATTTTGTTCGAAGGCATCGGCTAAGCCGGCCGATCCAGGGACAAATTTCTGGCGGGAACGGAGAGCGGGCTTTTCTGTTCTCTGTTCCTGTCTTTCTCTCGTCAAGAGAATCGTGAGTTCCGATGACCACTCCAAATAACGATTTGCGAACGCTGGCGCGAGAGTTTCGCCTCGCCCTCGAAGCGCGCCTGACCGACGCCAGCATGTGGGAATACCGCCTGCCCTCAAAGGACGAAGTCGCCGCGTTTTGCCGCTCGTATTTCGATGCGCTGTTCCCGCTGTATTTTGGCAAAGAAGACGTGAAAAATCCGGACGCGGCCGGCTTTCTGGCGCAACTGGATTTGCAGTTGGCGGAGCAGATTGTCTATGCGATGCGCTTTGACCTGAACTGCTGCGGCAAGCCGGTGCCTTCAAACCTCTCCGACAGCGCCACCCACCTGGTGGCAGAGCTGCACGCGAAATTGCCGAAGCTAGCCCAGCTTCTAGCCACCGATTTGCAAGCCGCTCTGAAGAACGACCCCGCTGCCAGCGGCTATGAAGAGATCTTGCTCAGTTATCCCGGAATCGAGGCCATCACTATCCAGCGACTGGCCCATGAACTCTACCTGTTGAAGATTCCGTATCTTCCGCGAATGATGACGGAAGTGGGCCACAGCCGAACCGGCATCGACATTCATCCCGGCGCAACCATCGGCGAATCCTTCTTCATCGATCACGGCACGGGCGTGGTGGTTGGCGAAACCGCCACGGTCGGCACTCACGTCACCCTCTATCACGGCGTCACTCTCGGCGCTTTTAATCCCACCAGCCGCCGTGATGGCGGGGAACTGGTGCGCGGCCTGGAAAACAAGCGCCACCCGGACATCGAAGACCACGTCACCATTTACCCCGGCGCTACGATCCTGGGCGGCGATACCCGCGTCGGCCACCACAGCGTCATCGGCGGCAACGTCTGGCTCACCCACTCCGTCGCGCCCTACAGCCGCGTCACCGTAAAAGACCCCGAACTCCTCATCCGCAACAAAACCCCGGACTCTGACAAAGACTGGTTCCTCGGCAGCGCTATCTAGGCGGCTGTAGATAGCAAATGTAATTACTAATATGGTTATCTATGCTGTTCGATAACTGACATCCTCACTGCTGTTGCTTTGCCTACCCGTTTCCGACGCGAGGGAAGTCTGGAGGCGCTGAATGTGGTATAAGGGTTATACCGGCCTTCGGTTTCACTTTGACGCCCTCAAAGATCGGAAGCTTCGAGAGGACCAGGGGCGCGGAATCGGATTTGCTCAAGCGGAGGAAATTTTTACCCACCGCTATTTTCTCAGTTTCCGCAGCGAGAATCCGGAGCAGTTCTGCGCCACGGGTTGGGTAAAGGGACTTATGTATTCGTTGGTTTATGAAATTCGGAGAGACAAAGAGGGAGAGTTCTATCATCTCGTAACCCTTTGGAAGGCCACGAAAGAAGAGATTGCGCTATATGAAGAAAACGCTTAGAAGAAAGAAGCCAATTAGCGCCGAACAGATTGCCCGAATGGCGGATCGCGGTGAGGACGTCACCAGGTTCTTTACTGGCGGAAAGATGATGAATCCCATCCAGCGCGTAAACGTCGATTTTACCGGCGAAATGCTCAGGGAACTCGATGAGGAAGCAGCCGGCCTAAATATCAGCCGCCAGGCGGTAATCAAAACCCTTGTTAGAGAAGGCTTGGACAAGCGTGCCCCGCAGCGGAACCGCCGAATGTCCCGTCGTCCCGCAAGCCGCGCGCGACGCTAAGCATCAATCTCCCCTCCGCAAGCCATCTATAGGCTCATCAATAATCCTGGCTTGGGCACTGCTTCTCGACTTTCTTGGTTTATCGGTACGCTGCCCCCGCCGGGTTGCGTTGACAGTGCCGGACAGCGTCCGTTACGCTGAAAAGCTCACACACCGAACCTGAATTCCACAGGGAGACGCATGGCGGAAGAGAAGCTACCAACTAGGGCGGAAGATTTTTCGGAGTGGTACAACCAACTGGTGCTGAAGGCGCAGCTCGCGGACTACGCCCCTGTGCGCGGCTGCATGATCGTCCGCCCCTACGGCTGGGCGCTCTGGGAAAACATTCAGGCAGCTCTGGATAAGCGCTTCAAGGCCACCGGCCATCAAAACGTCGCGTTTCCCCTGCTGATTCCCAAAAGCTTCATCGAAAAAGAAAAGCACCACGTCGAGGGCTTTTCGCCCGAACTCGCAGTCGTCACCATCGGCGGCGGCGAAGAACTCGCCGAGCCCCTCATCCTTCGCCCCACGTCCGAAACCATCATCGGCCACATGTGGTCCAAGTGGATCCAGTCCTATCGCGACCTTCCCGTCCTGATGAATCAGTGGAACAGCGTCATCCGCTGGGAACTTCGCACCAAGCTCTTCCTCCGCACGCTCGAATTCTACTGGCAGGAGGGCCACACAGCCCACGCCACCCGCCAGGAAGCGATGGACGAAACCCTGCAGATGCTAAACGTCTACACGGACTTCGCCGTAAACGAAGCCGCGATCCCGGTCATCCCCGGCGCCAAATCCGACGCCGAGAAATTCGCCGGCGCCGACCTCACCTACTCGATCGAGGCCATGATGGGCGACGGCAAAGCCCTTCAGTCCGGCACCTCCCACTTCCTCGGCCAGAATTTCGCCCAAGCCTTCGAAGTGAAATATCTCGACCAGAACGGCACCCTCCAGCACTGCTGGACAACCTCCTGGGGCCTCTCCACCCGCATGATCGGCGCCATCATCATGGTCCACGGCGACGACCAGGGCTTGGTCCTGCCTCCCCGCATCGCCCCCATTCAAGTCGTCATCGTCCCCATTTTCAAAACCGACGAAGAGAAAGTCAGCGTCCTGCAAGCCGCCAAAGAATTGAAGGCGCAACTCGTCAAGGCCAGCCTCCGCGTCCATCTCGACGAACGCGAAGGCTTCAGCCCCGGCTGGAAATTCAACGACTGGGAAATGCGCGGCGTTCCCGTCCGCGTGGAACTCGGCCCCAAGGACGTCGCCAAACAAGCCGCCATGCTCGCCCGCCGCGATCGTCCGGGCAGGGAAGGCAAAGTCAGCGCTCCGCTGGCCAACCTCCCCGCCACCATCGAAAAGCTGCTCGTGGAAATTCACCAGTCGCTCTACGACAAGGCTTTGGCCTTCCGCCGCGCCAACACCCGCGAGACCCTCACCTACGACGAGCTGAAGAAGGCCGTCGAGGGCGGTTTTGCTTTCGCTCCCTGGTGCGGCAGCGGTGGCTGTGAAGCCAAAATCAAAGAGGAAACCCGCGCCACCATGCGCTGCATCCCAATAGATCAGACGGCTGTGCTGGGCAGGGAGGTCGCCAGCGGCGGCGTTTGCGTCTATTGTGGCCAATCGTCATTAAATTGGGCGATATTCGGCAGGGCGTACTAAAGCCTCCCGGCTCGGGCGTTACACCTGAAGAACACCTGTACTCCCTTCACCTCGACAGCCCGATAGCCCGGTGCTAGCGTTAAAAGTACGTCATCTATCCTGTCGGCCTCTCGGGGCGGCATTGGGAGATTTTTCAGTGAGCTGGCTAACATCAACTTCGAATCGCTCGCAACGCGGCGAGGGGAAGCTAAAAGCAATTATTTATACCGTCATTCTGTTTGCCGGGATCTATGCCGCGGTCAAAATCGTGCCCGCCTATGTGGCCGAATACCAACTCAACGACAAGATTACCGAACAAGCCCGCTTCGCCGTCGTGAACCACTACACAGACGACCAGATCCGCGACATCATCTTTAAAGTTATCCAGGACCTCGACATCCCCGCCAATCGCGAAGACATTAAAGTTCAGAACACTAATCACGGCGTCATGATCAGCGTGAATTACAGTGTTCCCGTGGATTTCAAGGTCTATCAAACCGAGCTTAAATTCTCGCCTTCCAGTGAAGCGCGAGACATAATGAAATAAGCGGCGCACAGGCTACCGTCATGCCGGGAGGCTGACTCCTTCTTCGGAGCAAACTATGGTTTTGCTCTGTTTCCTTATTAAGAGACAATAGACGTTAGCCCACCCTCAGGGAGCATTCTTTGCGATTGCGCATTCAAAAAGGTTTCTGGACTTCTGCGTTCGGGCTCAGCCTGCTCGCCGCCGTGGCCGCTTGCTTTATCCTTGCCGCCGCCATCTTCACCTTCTACTACGTCAAGTATTCGAAGATGATCGACCTCCGGCTTTCCGGCCACGTCCTGCAGAACACAACGCAGATTTTCTCGGCTCCCGAACACATCTCGGACGGCCAGGCTTGGGGCTCGGACGACCTGGTGACCTATCTCCAGCGCGCCGGCTACCGCCCCGATGCCGATGAAAATGCTCTCGGCACTTACACCGTTCAGGGCAACACCCTCGATATCCGGCCTTCAAAACTTTCCTTCTTCGCTGGTGGAAACGCATTGGCCGTTCAGTTCAACGGCAGGGTCATCCGCAGCATTCGTCCGCTTGGCGGCGGCTCGGACATGGGCACGGCCGAAATTGAGCCGGAGCTAATCACCAACCTATTCGACAGCCTCCGCGAAAAACGCCGCCCGGTCCGCTACGACGATTTGCCTCCCCAGTTGGTGCAAGCCATCCTTTCCGCCGAAGACAAGCGTTTTTTCGAGCACCCGGGTTTCGACTTCATCCGCATCGCCGGCGCGGCATGGGCGGACTTGCGCCATAAACGGATTGAGGGTGCCAGCACCATCACCATGCAGGTCGCGCGTACCTATTTTCTTTCTACCGATCGCACCTGGCGCAGAAAACTTGCCGAAGCCATGCTCTCCTTCGAGCTGGAGCAACGCTTCAGCAAGCAGCGCATATTTGAGATGTATGCCAACGAAGTCTATCTTGGCAACCGTGGCAGCTTCGGCATTCGCGGATTCGCGGAAGCCAGTGAAGCCTACTTCGGTAAGGACTTGCGCCAGTTGACTCTGCCCGAATGCGCCTTTCTCGCCGGCTTGATCCGCGCGCCCAACTACTACTCCGTCGCCGACCGCCATCCCGAGCGCGCTGCCCAGGCGCGCGACCGCGTGCTCGCGCAAATGCTGGAGAACAAGTACATCACCGAACCCGACATCCAGGATGCCAAGAACCTCCAGCTTAAATTGGTGCGCTCCGCCATCTCCGGCAACGAAGCGCCCTACTTCGTGGACATGGTCAAGGATCACCTGCTCGATAAATATTCCGAACAGGATCTCCTCAGCTCCAACTACCGCGTCTTCACGACGCTTGATCCGCAATTGCAGCGCGTCGCCGCCCTGGCTCTCGATGCCGGCATGAAAAATGTCGACGCCATGCTGGCCGCGAAATATGCCAAGACCCACAAGCCCAAAGCGAAAAAAGCCGAGCCGGAGCAACTTCCGCAAGTGCAAGCCGCTCTAATCGCGCTCGACCCGCGCACCGGTGAAATCAAGGCGCTCATTGGCGGTAGAGACTATGGGCAGAGCCAGTTGAACCACGCGCTCGCTCATCGCCAGCCGGGCTCGGTCTTCAAACCGTTTGTGTACGCTGCCGCCTTCAATAACGCCGTGGATGGCGCCCAACCGGTGGTCACTCCCGCGACGACAGTGGATGACGAACCAACCGTCTTCGAATTCGACGGCCAGGAATACACCCCCAACAATTACGGCGAGCGCTTCATGGGCAAAGTCACCGTCCGTCAGGCCCTCACCAATTCGCTCAACGTCGCCACTGTAAAAGTTGCCGAGATGGTCGGCTACGGCCGCGTAGTCCAGATCGCTCGCCAGATGGGCCTGACCGCCAACATTCGCCCCACCCCCGCGGTCGCGCTTGGCGCCTACGAGCTCACGCCGCTCGAAGTCGCCGGCGCCTATACCGCTTTCGCGACCATGGGCACGCGGGCCGAGCCTTTCTACATCAAGTCGGTCGTCAGCGCGGGCGGCAATTCGCTCGAAAAATATAGCCCGGCGACGAAACTCGCTCTCGATCCCCGCGTCACCTACCTGGTCGACAGCATTCTGAAGGACGTCCTCAACAAAGGCACCGGCTCGCAGGTTCGCGCCAAAGGGTTCACCCTTCCCGCCGCGGGAAAAACAGGCACTTCCCGCGACGGTTGGTTCGCCGGATTCACCAGCAACCTGGTCTGCGTCATCTGGATCGGCTTCGACGACAACCACGATCTCGGACTCGCTGGCGGAGCCACCGCCGCCCCCATCTGGGCCGACTTCATGATTCGTGCCACCGCGTTGCCCGGCTACCGCGATGTCAGGGACTGGGATAAACCGGAAGGCGTCGATTCCGACATCATTGATGTGGACACTCTCGAACTTGCCACACCCAATTGCCCGGTTACCCGGGAAGAAGTTTATGTTTCAGGCTCCGGGCCTACCCAGCTTTGCGAACTTCACGGCGGTCACAACCCGCTGAACGCTGCGGGTTCCTTCCTTTCGCACATCTTCGGCGGCGGCTCCTCCAATCCCCCGCCCCCCAATGCCGTCGGCTCCCCGAACGGCCAGGTGGACAAAAACGGGGCCCCCGTCGCCGGCCAGTCCGGCGGCCAGGCTGTTGACCCCACCAAGGCCCAGGAAAAGAAAAAAGGCCCTTTACAGAAGTTTTTTGGTATCTTTGGGGACAAGAAAAAGAAAGATCCGGAGAAGCCTAATCCGGACAAAGGAGCTTCGCCATGACCAGGACCTTCTTGGCGATTCCGGCAGTGACCTTCCTCGCAGTTGCTCTCTCCCCTTCGTTGTCTTCCCAGGAAAAGCTGATTCGTTTTGCGGATACGTCTATCGCTACGGCCGCGCAAACGCCCGCTTCCTCCGGTATAGCCGACGAAGAGATGGCGCGCTTGCACATGGCGCGGAAGGAGTACAAGGAAGCCGAAGACATTTTCTATCACCTCGCCGTCACCAATCCCAAGAATGCGCAGTACTGGAATGAGTTGGGGATCGCGCACCACAACCAGGCCCAGTTGGACCAGGCGATCAAGTGTTATCAGAAGGCGGCGAAGGTGGATCCGCACTACGCCGACGCGCACAACAACATTGGCACGGTGCTCTACGAGCGCAAGAAATTTCCCAAGGCCATCCGCGCTTACAAGCGGGCCATTTCCATCCGCGATAATTTTGCCCCGTTTTATCTGAATCTGGGCTATGCCTACTTCAACCAGAAGGATTTTGAGAATTCGATCGCGTCGTTCCGCAAAGCGCTTGAGCTTGATCCGACTTCGCTCGATCCCACCCGGTCGCGCGGCGGCACCGTGATTCAGGACCGCTCAATCAGCGTAGACCGCGGGCGCTTCTACTATCTCCTGGCCAAGTCCTTCGCCCAGCAGGGCGACGTGGATCGCGCCATCATCTATCTCAGGAAAGCCCGCGACGAGGGCTACAGCGACTTCAATTCCGTGCAGAAAGACCCGATCTTCTCCGCGGTCTTGAAAAATCCCGCGGCCGAGGATCTGCTGGCTCCAAGGCCCGTGGAATCCGCTCAGCCCTGATCGTTAAAACTGATTCTCTCTTCAAGTCGTCGTTTACCGTTCGCTTGGTGTCTTCACGCTCAATCACTTTTATTGCGGGTAATGAATTTCAGCCAATATTGCCTGAAACTCCGGCGTGTCTTTCACCGGCGCAAACTTCTTGTTTTGCGACTGCTTCAGGCACAGCAACGCAACGTCCCGCTCCTGGTAAGCCGTATGGAGCCACGCCAGGCTCTGCTTTTTTTCGCCTAGCATTGAGTACAGCACCGCGATATCGAACGCCGAAACAAAGCGTTTTTCCCGTTGCGCCAGCAGGAAGGACAGCTGTTCCCGTAGAGCCATTTCTTTAGCGGTTTCGTAGCCAGACTTTTCGTAGGCAGCTTTGATCTTCAGCGCCGCTTCCCGCTCTCCCCGCAAAAAGAGCGCAGTCGTGGCTTCGTTGATAGCTTCGGCAAAGCGCTTGTCGCTCTCGTAGATTTCCGCGAGCAGAAAATGGGCGTTATCGGATGCTGGATCCAGTCCGATCGCGGCTTTCAGCTGAGTTTCCGCCTCCACAGGCCTCCCGGCACCCATCAGGATGCTCCCTAGAGTCACCAGGTACTCCGCGTTCAGCGGGTCCAGTTCCACGGCTGTCCGTAATTCCTGTATCGCTTGCTCGCGCCGGCCCTGCAGCGAGAGAAACAGCCCGTTCCATTCATGCGCGCTTGGGTCGTTCACATTCAGCGTCAGCGCCTTTTGAATCTCCACCTGCGCTCCTGCCCAGTCATAATTTACGGTGAGCAGGGCGTCCGCAAGGTAGATGTGCGCCTCCGGATTTGATGGATCGATTTCGATGGCCTTCTCCGCGGCCACCCGCGCCTTCGCATAAGCTTCCGTGGGTTTCAGCAGCCCAAGATTGGCTCCGCGTTCATAAATGCGCGCCAGCGCGGCATAGGGCGGCGCGCAATTCGGATCTTTCTTCATGCCCTCCTCAAACGCCTGAAAGATCCGATCCAGTCCGTCTGCTGTGTGCACATTGGACTCTGCCAGTCCCCGCAAATAAAAATCCATTGCATCCGCCTTTCGCACGTGTTTGCGCGTCGCGGGTTCCAACACTGTATGCACCATGTTGGCGATTTCCGTCGCCGCATCGGTCTCAATATAAAGCGGCTCACCGAACTCGTAATCGAACTGGTGACTCCACTTCGGCGACTGGTCCGCCACGCGAATCAACTGCGCCACCACGCGCACGCGCGACCCCTCGCGGCGGATGCTGCCTTCCAGCAGGTAGTCGGAATTCAACTCGCGCCCGATCTCTCTCGCGCCTTTTCCGGAGTGTTTGTACTTCATCGCCGAGGTCCGCGCGATCACTCCCAAGTTTTGCGAATTCACGCGGCCCAGTTGCGAAATGGTCTCTTCCGTCATCCCGTCGCTGAAATATTCCTGCGCAGGGTCGTTGGTCAGATTTTCAAAGGGCAGCACCGCCACCATCGTCCGGCTGGGCATGCCGTTACTGCTGGCTCGCGCGTGACGATTGCTCCAGTAATAGCCCCCGCCAACCACGCCGATCAGCACGGCAGCCAGCAACACCACCCGGCGGTTAAACAGCGGCCGGTGAGTTTCGGGCCGATAGTAGAAGGGATTCTCGACGGCGGCGCCTAGCACGTCCAGTTTTCCCGCTGGAAGCTCTTCGGGGATCTGCGCAGGGGGCACTTCGGTCTGCATCGGCGCGATGAACCGGTATCCTCGCCGCGGAACCGTTTCCAGATACCGGGGGGAATCCGCCTCATCATTCAAGGCCGCCCGGATTTTCTTCACGGCCGTGTTCAATGCATGGTCGAAGTCTACGAACGTGTCCTCGGGCCACACGCGCTGCCGCAATTCTTCCCGCGTAAGCAGCTCTCCCGGGCGTTCGAGCAACGCCACCAGGACCTGGATGGGCTGTTCCTGACAGCGAATGCGCATTCCGTTCTTCCGGAGTTCTCCGGTACGGGGGTCGACCTCAAATGCGCCAAATCGAAAAATGGATCGGAGGGGATTTGATGTACTCATAGTGACCTCGGTGTATTGGACGAAATGCATGGAAACTTGTGTCAATCGCCTCTTCCACGCGCGTCACTTTTCTCGAAATAAGTCCTGCCGCAATCGCTAGTTAACCGGCCACCCACAATCCATCCGGAATCCACGCGCAAGCCCTTGTGATACCTCGCCGGGCCTCTACGGTGAGCGATACCGTCAGGGAGCGTGCGGCAACTTTGCATCGCCGATTCATTCGATTGGGTATCCTGTTTCTGATTGGCTCTTGGACCTGGGGATCTTCGCCGGCAGCCACACCCCCCAAAAATCCATCCCATCACTCTGGCCATTCGATTCCGCCCGGAACGATTCCGGTAAAGGTTTACCGGGGATTTTTGGTGGTCGCCGAAGGCCAATTTGGTGGTACCAACGAACACCAGAATTTCATCATCGACACCGGAACCTCGCCCAGCATCCTCAATATCAGCGTCGCAAGGCAGCTCGATCTAACCCTTTCGCACGCCAAACTGTCCGCCATCGGCCGCGACTCACAAACCTTGGCCGCCATTGTGCCGGAGATTCGTCTCGGTCCTCTTCAAGCGCTGTCCGTTCCCGTCCTCGTCACGGATCTCACCGCCGTCGAGCGCGATCTGAATCTTCCAATTGCTGGGATTCTAGGAATGGATGTTCTTGCAAGGACCAGTTTCCGCCTCGACTATGGAAGCCAGCTGATGGAGTTCGGCGAAATCGCTCCCGTGGGAATCCCCGTAAATTTGTCGGCCCGAACGAATCTCCCCATCGCTGAGATAAAAATTGGCGGAAAGCTTCTGCATCTGCTCGTGGACACGGGCTCCGACCGCCTGGTGTTTTTCGGCACCAGGTCCGCCGCCGAATTTTCGCCCACCGCCGCCAAGAGCGTGCTGCAGGGCAACACTGTCGCCGCCACCGTTCCGGTCCGCGCCGTCTCTTCCCTGGAATTCGAGTTGAGCGGCCGGCGCTTCAACCAGGACGCTTACTTCGTACCGGACAGCGAAGAGCCGCTCTTCGATGGACTCCTCAGCGTTCGCTCTTTGGGTATTCGCGTTCTCTCGCTCGACGCGAATCGCCGTGTCGTGTACCTGTTGAAGTAACGCCGCCGCCGCGATCTCGCAGCCTCTTGTCCGCTGCCTCTGCTAGAATGTTGTCTTCATGGAAAAACGGCGGCAATGGCCTCGCAAGCTGTCTCTGATTCTGTTCAGCGGCCTTTTATTTCTTCTGCCTGCAGATGCGCCCGCCCGGCAAAGCGCCGCGCCCGTTTCCGGCCGCCCTGCCTCGCTTCCCCCAAGCGGCGTCTTCCTCGTTTTTCCTTTTGAAAACGCCGGGGCCTCGCCGCGCCTGGACTGGATCGGCGAAGGCCTGGAAGAACTCACCATCCAACGGCTTTCCGCCGCCGGCCAGCAGGTCTTTTCACACGAGGGCCGCCTCGACGAAATGGACCGCGCCGGCCTGCCGCCAAACGCAAAGCTGAGCCGCGCCACCATGCTGCATATCGCGCAGGACCTAGACGCGGACTACGTCGTCTTCGGCAATTTCACCTCCGATGGGACCTCCCTCACCGTCAACGCCCGCGTCTTGCGCGTCAATCCCGTCGCTCTTCTCCCCGCCGTCCGCGAAACGGGTCCGCTCGATTCCATGATGAATCTCTATACGCGGCTCACGTGGCGTCTGCTCACCAGCGTCGACCACAATTTTCCAATGAATCTTGCCGACTTCACGAAACTTCAGCGCGTTCTCTACCTGGGCGCCTTCGAACATTACATCCGCGGCCTGCTCGCCAGCGAAGACGAAACTCGCATCCGCGACCTGAAAGAAGCCGTCCGCCTGGAGCCAAACTGGCCCGACCCTGCATTTTCTCTCGGCCAGGTCTATTTCACCCGCAATGATTGTTCGTCCGCCTTGCCATGGTTTGCCCGCGTTCCCCCCGCCAACGAACGCAGCGTCGAAGCCATCTTCGCCACCGGTGTCTGCGACCTTCGCCTCAATCAGCCCGACAAAGCAGAAAAAGTTTTCGGCAAACTCCAGGAAGATCTGAAGCTCAACATGGTCAGCGGCGCCGACCTCCCGGAAATTCTAAACAACCTGGCTCTCGCCCTCGCGCGGCAGGGCAAGCTGGGCCTCGCGATCCCTGCTCTCTCTCGCGCCCGCGATCTCGATCCCGACGAAGACGATTATCCGTTCAACCTTGGTCTCGTTTCTCTGCAGAACAGTGATCTCGCCGCGGCCACTACTCAATTCCGTGAGGCCTCCGAACGCGAGCCCGACAATCCGGAAGATCGCGCCTTCTTGATCAACGTCCTGGACAAGACGGGAAAGAAAAACGAAGCCACCGAAGCCCGTGACACTGCGCTCGAAGCCTTCGGTCCCAACGGCCTGCCCGCGCTGAAATTGGATGGCAAACCCGAATCTTTCGCGAAGTACCAGCGCGTGAGCAGGGAACTCGATATCACATCGCTACGCATGCAGCTTGCCACGCCCCCCGCGGTCAACAACTCATCCGCTGAATCAACTTCTTCCATCGACCCGGTCGTTGGACACATCCGCCGAGGCCGCCAGGAACTTGGCGCCGGACGCCTCGATACGGCCGAAAAAGAATTTCGCGCCGCGCTCGCAGCCGATCCGAAAAATGCCCCCGCTCACCGCGAGCTTGCCGATGTTTCCCGCAGAAGAGGTAAACTCGACGAAGCGGTCCAGGAGCTGCAAGCCTCTCTGGCTTTGCGCGATTCGGCCACCGGCCGTGTAATGCTGGCGCGAATCTATCTGGAGCAGAAAAAGCCGGAGTTGGCCCGTGCGGAAGTTGAAAAAGCCGTAAAGCTCGCGCCAAACTACGCCGAAGCGCGTCAGTTGCTGGACCACCTGGAAAAGAACAAGCCCACGGGAGGCAAACCATGAACGCTCGTGGCCGCCGGTTTCGAACGACTGCATTTTTCTCTGCGCTTGGTGTCTGCGCTGCTCTGCTTTTCTTCCGCACTGGTTTCTTGCGCGCCGCCGCACCTGAGCTGCAGAACTCTCCCCTTGTTCTTGAACTGAAGCTCGATCGCGAAGTCGAACCAATTCTCGCTACTTATATTGACGAAGGCCTCGCCGATGCCGCTCACCGCCAGGCTGCGCTCGTCTTGATCACAATGGACACTCCCGGCGGTCTCAGCGATTCCATGACCGACATGATCCACCACATTCTGGAATCCCCGGTCCCCGTCGCCGTCTTTGTTTCTCCCTCCGGCGCGCGCGGTGCTTCAGCGGGTTTCTTTATTCTTTTGTCTGCCGACATCGCCGCCATGGCACCCGGCACCCGCACTGGCGCATCCACGCCCATTCTTCTTCCTGGTGGATTTTCCGTCCCGGTGGACGAGGTCTTGCGCAAGAAACTAAATAACGATGCCACGGCGTTCCTCCGCAGCTTCACGGAAAAGCGCAACCGCAATCCAAAGCTCGCCGAAACCTCCGTCACCGATGCCCAGGCATTCACCGAAAATGAAGCTCTGGCGGGCCATCTCATTGACCTGATCGCCCGCGACAACACGGACCTCTTGCACCAGTTGAACGGCCGCGAGGTCAAGCGCTTCGACGGCACAACCGTAAAGCTCGCTCTCGAAAATTACCGGTTCGATGAATTTCATCTCTCCGCACGCCAGCGTTTCCTCGCCTACATCGTGGATCCGAACATTTTCTTTCTCCTGATGCTCGGTGCCGTGCTGGGCCTCTATACCGAGTTCACCCATCCCGGCGTAATCGCTCCCGGCGTCATCGGTGGAATCTGCGCGGTCCTCGCCCTTTACGCGATGCATTTGCTCCCCGTGAATTTTGCCGGCGTGGTTCTAATCCTGCTCGCCTTTGCTCTCTTTATCCTCGAAGCGAAATTCGCCAGCCATGGCGTTCTCCTCCTCGGTGGCGTCGTCTCCATGTTCTTGGGCGCGGTCTTCCTGATTCGTTCACCACTGACGCCCGGTGGCGTAAGTCTTGGCGTCGCGCTGGGCGTGACCGTCCCTGTAGCCTTCCTGACGGTGTTCCTCATGCGTCTGGTCCTCAAGTCCCGCGGGTGGAAAACAACCACGGGCAAGGAAGAAATGCTCGGCGCCGAAGGCGTCGTCACCGCCGCGCTGTCCGTTCAAGGCGAAGGTATGGTCCGTGTACACGGTGAATTATGGCGCGCGGCCGCCGCTTCTCCCGTTCCCGAGGGAGCGCTGGTCCGTGTAACGCGCGTCGAAGGTTTAAAACTGTTTGTGGAGCCGAAGCAAGCTTAGGTCACCACTGGCAGTCAGAGTTGGCGTAGGTCCCGGAGGCAATCATGTTCGAGTTCTTTGGTTTGGGCACGCTGATCGTCATTGCGCTGTTTCTGCTGTGGATCTGGAATTCGCTTTACATCATCAAGGAATGGGAGCGCGGCGTCGTCCTCCGCCTGGGCCGGCTGCTCCCGGAAGCGAAGGGCGCTGGAGTCCGCTTGGTCTTCTGGCCGATCGAAACGCTCTATCGCATCAGCCTGCGCCTCGAAACGCTCGACGTTCCGCCACAGGACATCATCACCCGCGACAACGTCAGCGTGAAAGTAAACGCCGTCTGTTATTTCCGCGTCGTCGACGCCAACCTCGCTCTTTCGCAAGTGCAGAACTATCAGTATGCAACCTCGCAACTCGCGCAAACCACGCTCCGCAGCGTTGTCGGCCAATTCGAACTCGACGAAATTCTCTCTCAGCGGGACAAGGTCAACGGCAAACTGCAGATCATTCTCGATCAGGACACTGAGCCCTGGGGCATCAAGGTCGGCAAAGTCGAAGTCAAACAGGTGGACATCCCCGAACAGATGCAGCGCGCCATCGCCAAGCAAGCCGAAGCCGAACGCGAACGCCGCGCCAAGATTATTCACGCCGAAGGCGAGTTCGAAGCCTCGCAAAAGCTTGCCGACGCCGCCAAGGTTTTGGAGACGCAGCCCTCCGCCATCCAGTTGCGCTACCTCCAGACCCTGACCGAGATAGGTGTCGAGAAGAACACAACGATTGTGTTTCCCCTTCCTATAGATATTATTAATACATGGATGAAGGTCGCGGGGGGCACATCTAAGTAAATGGCATCTGGGGGGAGACGCGGCGCGGGCGAGCGCGTGCTGGAAAGCAGGCACGTGATCGGCCTGTTTTTGCTCATGCTGGTTTTTTCCGGCGTGTTTTTCGCACTCGGCTACGTGATGGGCCGCAATCAGTATGCCGGACAGGTGCGGGCCTCTGAGAACGGCATAGACAGCACCGAACCGTTCGTAAAACCCAAGCCCGAAGTTGCTCCAAAGAAAACCGCCCCGGCGCCAAGCGATTCCACGGATTCCGACCCGGCCACCTCCACTGCATCCGATTCCACCTGGAGTTTTTACGATAAAGAGAAATCCTCCAAGGTTGCGCCGCATCTTGAGACTCCTCCGAAGCCATCCCCAACACAGTCGCTTACGAAACAGGTAAGCGCCAGGAATTCCGCGCCCCCGTCCGTCGCGCCGCGCGCGCCCGTTGAGAGAAACTCCCCAAGCGCGCCGCCGATAGCCAATGGCGCGATTATTTTGCAGGTCGCGGCTCTCGCGAAACAGGATGACGCGCTGGCCCTCGCCGGCAGCCTGCAGAAAAAACATTTCTCCGCCTATGTGCAGGCTCCTCACAAGGACAAGTATTACCGCGTGCAGGTCGGGCCGTTCAAAGACCAGAAGAGCGCCGAGGCCGCGAAGAAAGGCCTCGAGAGCGCCGGCTTCAAGGCATTCGTCGTAAAGCACTGATGGCGTCGCGTCCCTGGTATCCCCCCCTGGGGCAATTGCTCCCGCCGGAATTTCCCGCAATCGCCCGTCTAGCCCTCGCGGCTCTCAGCGGTGCGGTCCTCTCACTTTCTTTCTACGGCTCGCATCCCAGCTTCTATTCCTGGTTCTGCCTCGCGATCCTCCTGTTCAGCTTTCTCGGCACGCGGGCTCGGGTCGCCTTTTTCTGCGGCTTCCTTCACGGCCTCATTTTTGTCCTCACCTGCGTGTCATGGGTTGCCGAAGTTCTCTCTGTTCACGGCGGCATGTCCGTCGCGGCGGGCTGGGCGGTATTGCTGCTCATCGCCACTATTTGGGGATGCTCGATCGGCCTTGCCACGTGGATGGTGCAGCGGTTGTCGCAGCAGGGAATCGGTCTCGCTCTATTTGGGTCTCCGTTCCTCTGGATTTCCACCGAGGTCCTTCGCGCATATCTACCCGAAATAAGCTTTCCCTGGGGACTCCTCGGCTATCCCGCCGCAGGAAATCCCGCGCTCGTCCAGCTGACGACGATTACCGGAATTTACGGCGTATCGTTTCTCGTAGCCGGTTTCAATTCGCTTTTGGTCTGGATTCTTGCAAGTCCATCCGAAAAAAGGAAAATCAGGTTGGCGGTTGTGATCGCCGTTCTGGCAATTCTTGTCGTCGTGCAAATCGTGGGACCTCACTTCGTTCCCACAGCCTCCGCCGGTCACGTCGCGCGCGTCGTTCAGCCCAATTTCCCGGAAAATATGCAATACGTCGGTGACTGGTACGCTGATCACAAAGCCGACATGGCGGAACTCGCACAGCTCAGCTTGCGCCGTTCCATCGGCTCGCAGCAGCCGGACCTCCTCGTCTGGCCCGAAGCCCCCGCTCCATTTTCCTTTCAGGATCCGCACTTCGGTCCCTACATCTCGCGTCTAGCCGCTGAATTTCAGCATCCCGTCGTCGCCGGCATCATCGACTGGAAGCCAATTCTCGAAAGCGGCAGGGGAATCCCTCGCACCGGGCTCGTTCCCTACAACAGCGCGGCGGTGTTGAACTCAATCGGGCAAAGAATGTTTCTCTACGACAAAATCCACCTTGTCCCCTTTGGCGAATACGAGCCTTTTCCACTCATCCACCAGGTCGTCGCCAGCGTCTCCGAGGAAGTGGGCGGATTCCGCAAGGGCAAGGAACGCAACGTCGGCCGCTTTTCCAACGGCAACGCGTTTTCCATCTTCATTTGTTACGAAGCCATCTACGCCGGCGAAATCCGCCAGTTCGCCAACAACGGCGCGCAACTTCTGATTAACATCTCCAACGACGGCTGGTTCGGAAAATCCGCAGCTGCCGAACAACACTTGCGCATGGCGCGCGTCCGCGCCGTCGAAAATCGCCGCTGGCTCATTCGTGACACCAACAGCGGCATCACCGCCGCCATCGATCCCTATGGCAACGTCACCCGCGTGATGCAGCGCGACACCCGCGCCGCCGCCGACCTTCCCTACGACTTCCGCACCGACAAAACCTTCTATACCCGCTTCGGCGATTGGTTCGCCTGGATGTGCGTCGGCGTTTCCGCTATTCTAATCATGCTCACTTTTCGAAAGGCGAAATCGCCCGGCACAGTCCGGGCATCCCAAACACCGCATGATTCTTGAAGATTTGCAGCACCAATACGAAGGATTGAAGCAACGTATCACTCTCGTGCGGAGCTTTCTTTGACGCTCCCCAGAACCGCGCGCGCCTGAAGACCCTCGAAGCCCGCGCTGCCGACCCCAATTTCTGGAGCAATCAGGAAGAAGCGCAAAGCGTACTCCGCGACCGAAAAAAGGTCGAAGATCAACTTGCCGCGGACGAGAAACTCGAAACCCTCGCCAGCGACATCGAAACATATATTGAGCTCGCCAAAGGCGAATCCAATTCCGATCAAAAAGAGGGCTTGCTGAAAGATCTCAGCAAGGAACTCGCCGCCGCGGACACCTATATCGGCGAACTCGAAACCCAGACCCTGCTCTCCGGCGAGAGTGACCACCTCAACGCCATCATGACCATCAAGCCCGGCGCAGGCGGCACCGAATCGCAAGACTGGGCCTCCATCCTTCTGCGCATGTATCTCCGCTGGGCCGAACGCAACAGCATCACCGCCAATCTGCTCGACGAAACCCCCGGCGAAGAGGCCGGCATCAAAAACGCCACGATTCAGTTCACCGGCGAAAACGCCTACGGCCTTCTCTCTGGAGAAACCGGTGTCCACCGCTTGGTACGCATCTCGCCCTTCGATCAGGCAGCTCGTCGCCACACTTCCTTCGCTTCTGTCTTCGTCATTCCCGAAGTGGACGACCGCATCGAAATCAACATCAAGCCCGACGATCTCAAACTCGATACCTTCCGCGCCGGCGGCAAGGGCGGCCAGAACGTCAACAAGGTGGAAACCGCCGTCCGCATCACCCACATTCCCACCGGCATCATCGTGGCCTGCCAGATGCAGCGCAGCCAGCACAAGAATCGCGAAATGGCCATGAAGATGTTGCGCTCGAAACTCTACGACCTGGAAATTCAAAAGCGCCGCGACGAAACCGACCGCCTCGACGAATCCAAGCTCGAAATCTCCTTCGGCAGCCAGATCCGTTCCTACATCATGCAGCCTTATCGCCTGATCAAGGACCACCGCACCAAATTCAGCGTCGGCGACGTCGACAAAGTCCTCGACGGCGACCTCACCCCCTTCATCCGCACCTACCTCATGGCCAAAAAAACCAAAGGCAAACTAGAAGTCACTGTAGACGACTCCGACGACGCCTAGCCCGCGGTCCTCATCTTGCCGTTGTAGCGGCCGCCGTCCGCGGCGGGCGCTTTGTTCCTTGCCACGGTTATCGCGCGCTTGAGATGTAATACAGCATGTATTACAATTACATCAAGGATGGAAAGATCATGGAAGCCCCCGTTACACTACGACTCGATCCCAAAACGCGCCGCCAGATTGCCCGCGTCGCCCGCCGCAAGGGCATCTCCAATTCGGAAGTCATTCGCCGCGCGCTCCATTCCTGGCCGGAATTTTCCGATTCATCCGTCTCGCCCTACGAACAGCTTGCCGACCTGATCGGCGTCGTGCAGGGACGCAATCCCCGTCGCTCTGAAAAGAGCGGCAAGCAATTCCGGCAAATTCTCGCCGCCAAACGGAAACGTTCGTGATCCTGGTCGACGCGGGTCCTCTCGTTGCGCTGGTCGATTCCGACGATCAGCATCATCAGAAATGCGTCGCAGCTCTTCAGCAGATCAAGGAGCCGCTGGCGACCGTCTGGCCCGCGCTGACCGAAGCTCTTTATCTTCTAAACGATTTGCCCACGGGCCAGGATGCGGTCTGGGAATCGATCTTGCGGGGCACTATTGGAATTCTCCCTCTCGATGCCGATGATATTCCACGGATACGTGAACTGATGCGCAAATATCGCGATAGAGGCATGGAGCTTGCCGATGCAGCACTCCTGCGCGCCGCCGAACGCGAAGGGGTTCGCAAGTTCTTTACGGTCGATCGAAATGATTTTGCCGTGTATCGGCTGCACGGCCGCGTTCGGCCTGTCATCCTGCCATAGCCCGAGATGATTTCTTCGCGCCAGGCAAGTTCGCTGTCGTTTCCGCTAAACTCCTTTAGGTTCAGTTCAATGCCTCAAAATCGCCACTCGCTGCAACCATAACCCGTGCAAATTCAATGCGTTGATTCCGCCCCATGCCGGTGCTACTCTGGATTGGTTAGAGTCTGCTTTGCCTTCGGCATGTAGGCCCTAGGGTGTGTTTCACACCTTCCCCAAATAAATGAAGTCGAGCACAGAGGAGATTTGTTTTGAGCGACGGAAACATGCGTAACTTTCTGTTCACCTCCGAATCGGTGACAGAGGGCCACCCGGACAAAATTGCTGATCAGATTTCGGACGCAGTACTCGATGAAGTCATGCGCCAGGACCCCAAGGGCCGGGTCGCCTGCGAAACTTTGGTCACGACGGGATTGGTCGTCGTTGCCGGTGAAATCACCACCACGGCCATCATCGACTACGATGATTTGATTCGCAAGACCGTCGAACAAGTCGGCTATGACAACGCGCTCTTTGGTTTCGATTCCACAACCTGCGCGGTCATGTGCACCATCAAGCGCCAGTCGCCCGACATCGCCATGGGCGTGGACACCGGCGGCGCCGGCGACCAGGGCCTCATGTTCGGTTACGCCTGCGACGAAACCGAAGAACTCATGCCCATGCCGATTCAACTCGCCCACCGCCTCACGCAACGCCTCTCCGAAGTCCGCAAGGCCAAGAAAGTCGATTTTCTCCGCCCCGACGGCAAATCCCAGGTCTCCGTCGAATATCGCAACGGCAAGCCCGTCCGCGTAGACACCGTAGTCATCTCCACGCAACACAGCGACACCGTGCCGAACGAAGATTTGCGCCACGCAATCATGGAGCACGTAATCAAGCCGATCATTCCCGCCCACATGCTCGACGCAAAAACGAAATATCACATCAACCCCACCGGCCGCTTCGTCATTGGCGGACCGATGGGCGACGCCGGCCTCACTGGCCGCAAAATCATCGTCGACACCTACGGCGGCTACAGTCGCCACGGCGGCGGTGCCTTCTCCGGCAAAGATCCCTCAAAGGTTGACCGCTCCGCTTGCTACATGGCCCGCTACATCGCCAAGAACATCGTCGCCGCCGGACTCGCCAGCCGCGCCGAAGTTCAACTCGCCTATGCGATCGGCGTCGCCGAACCAGTCTCCGTCATGGTGGACACTTTTGGCACCGGCACGATTCCCGAGGAAAAAATCACCGAGCTCGTGCGCCAGAATTTTTCACTCACTCCGAAAGCCATCATCGAAACGCTCGATCTGCGCAGGCCCGTCTATAAACAAACGGCCGCGTACGGCCATTTCGGCCGCTCCGGCCCGGGCTTCACTTGGGAAAAGACCGACCGTGCCGATGCCTTGCGCAAGGCTGCGGGACTCGGCGTTCCCGTGGAAGCAGCCGCCCGCCGCTAGTTTCACCGCGGCCTTTCTAGTTTTGCCGTACAGTTTCCCTCTCTGCCGCTGGCAGCACCCTCTTGGCGGCAGAAAGCTTCCCGGTCCAGTCATTCGCCCTGCGAATGCAAATTCAAATTGTGAGGACTCCAGCAATGGCTACCGCAGAACTGAAAAAAGGTGACGTGAAAGACATCGGGCTCGCTGATGCGGGCAAGCGCAAGATCGAATGGGCCGGGCAGCAGATGCCCGTGCTGCAGCACATCCGCAAACGCTTTATCAAGGAGCAGCCTCTGAAGGGCCTCCGCGTTTCCGCCTGCCTCCACGTCACCAGCGAAACCGCGAACCTGATGATCGCTCTGCGCGATGGTGGCGCCGACGCCGTTCTCTGCGCTTCCAATCCTCTTTCCACTCAGGATGAAGTTGCAGCCTCGTTGAACCGCGACTACAACATTCCCACTTACGCCATCAAGGGCGAGGACAACGACACCTACTATCAGCACATGAAGGCGGCCCTCGATCATAAGCCGCAATTCACCATGGACGACGGCTGCGACCTCGTCACCATGCTCCTCACTAAGCGCCAGGATCTCGTCGGCAACGTCATCGCCGGCACCGAAGAAACCACCACCGGCGTCATCCGCCTCCGCGCCATGGCCAAGGACGGCACGCTCAAATATCCGATCATCGCCGTCAACGATGCGATGACCAAGCACTTCTTCGACAATCGCTACGGCACGGGCCAGTCCACCCTCGACGGCGTCATTCGCGCCACCAACGTCCTCATCGCCGGCCTCAAAGTCGTCATTGCAGGCTATGGTTGGTGCGGCCGAGGCGCCGCGATGCGCTCCAAGGGGCTTGGCGCCGACGTCATCGTCACCGAAATCGATCCCGTCAAGGGCATCGAAGCTGTGATGGACGGATTCCGCGTCATGCCTATGGCCGACGCCGCCAAGGAAGGCGACATCTTCATCACCGTCACAGGCAACAAAAACGTCATCCGCCGCGAACACTTTGAAGTCATGAAGAGCGGCGCCATCGTTTGCAACTCCGGCCACTTCAACGTCGAAATCGAAATCCCCGCGCTCGAGTCACTCTCTTCCGGCAAAAAAGAAGTTCGCCCGCTGGTTGACGAATTCCAGCTCAAGGACGGCCGCAAAGTTTATCTGATTGCCGAAGGCCGCCTCGTGAATCTCGCCACCGCCGAAGGCCACCCCGCTTCCGTGATGGACATGAGCTTCGCGAACCAATCACTCTCCGCCGAATATCTAGTCAAGCACCACAAAGACTTGAAACCCCAGGTCTACGTCGTGCCCGAACATCTCGACCGCGAAATCGCCCGCCTCAAGCTCGAATCAATGGGCCATCGCCTAGACAAGCTAACCGCCGAACAAGAACAGTACCTGGCCTCCTGGCAAGAAGGCACCTAACCGTAGCGGCCACCTTCAGGTGGCCCAGCCTTCCCCATGTAGGGGCGGCTTTAGGCCGCCTTCCGAGGTGGGCGCCTTCTCCAAACATTTGATACGATTCAACAGGGGCGTTTCGACAAAATCGAACCGCCCCAAAATTTTGGTGCTTCCTATGTGGGACTACTGCACACACTCGCTCGACGTCGCCCGCCTTCGCGGCGCAACCTACGCCGACGTCCGCGTCATGCACCTCCGCCAGCGTGATCTCACCACCAAAAGCGGCGAAGTCGGCACACTTGGCCAGAGCGAATCCATCGGCCTCGGCATTCGCGTCGTCGTAAACGGAGCCTGGGGCTTCGCGTCCACCGATCAACTCACCCGCGAAGGTGTAGCCGCCTGCGCCGCCCAGGCCGTCTCCATCGCCAAAGCCTCCGCCCTCGCGAAAAAAGAAGACGTGCAACTCGCCGCTGAACCCTCTTATGTGGATAGTTGGCAAGGCCCTTGTCAGAAAGATCCGTTCGAAATCCCCCTCGAGGCCCAGATCGATCTCCTGCTGAAAGCCGACGCAGCCATGCGCCAAATCAAAGGCGTCACGCTCACCGAAACCGACATGCAATTCCGCAAAATCAATTCCTGGTTCGCCTCCAGCGCCGGCTCGAAAATCCACCAGCGCCGGTACCACTCCGGCTGCGGCATCGTTGCCACTTCCTTCAAAGGCGACGCGATCCAGAAGCGCTCTTATCCCAACAGCTTCGGCGGCCAGCACATCCTCGGCGGTTACGAACTCATCGAAGCCATGGATCTCCTGAACCACGCGCCGCAAATGGCCGATGAGTCGGTCGCCCTCCACTCCGCCGCGCAATGTCCCGAAAAAAAATCCACGTTAATCCTCGGCGGCAGCCAACTCGGCCTGCAAATCCATGAATCCGTCGGCCATCCCATCGAACTCGATCGCGTCCTCGGCCAGGAAGCCAATTTTGCCGGCACCAGTTTTCTTACACTCGACAAACTGAACAATCTTCGTTACGCATCCTCCATCGTCAACGTCGTCGCCGACGCCCGTCCCGCCCACGGCCCCGGCCTCGGCACATTCGCCTATGATGACGAAGGCGTTCCCGCGCAGTGCATCGACGTCATCAAGGACGGCGAATTCCGCGGCTATCTTTCCAGCCGCGAAACCGCGCACCTCATCGGCCTTCAGCGCTCCGGCGGCACCATGCGCACCGAAAACTGGAACCGCCTGCCCATGATTCGCATGACCAACGTCAGCCTGCTTCCCGGCGCCTGGACGCCCGAAAATCTCATCGCCGACACCGACGACGGCATTCTTATGGACACCAACCGCTCCTGGTCCATCGACGACCGCCGCTACCAGTTTCAGTTTTCCACCGAAATCGCCTGGGAAATCAAAGGCGGCAAGAAAACACGCATGTTGAAGAACCCCAGCTACAGCGGCATCACCACCGAATTCTGGAACTCCTGCGACGCCATCTGCAACGCCGATCACTGGGTTCTCTGGGGCACGCCCAATTGCGGCAAAGGCCAGCCCATGCAGACTATGGGTACTGGCCACGGCGCGGCTCCCGCGCGTTTCCGCAACGTAAAAATCGGAACGGCATTTTCTAACCAATGACACCTGCGAAAAAAACTCGCCCGCTCTCCGCGCGCCGCGCCGGTGCCGAAGTCTCGCTCCGGCCGGAAAGGGAATTGCGCACCATCACCGATCGCGTCCTTCGCATCGCCAAGTCCATCGGCGTTCCCGAAACCGAAGTGCATGTCGACGAAGTCATCGACGCCCTCACCCGCTTTGCCAACAATTCCATTCACCAGCACGTTGCCGAGCACGGCCTCACCGTCTCTCTTCGCGTTGTCGTCGATGGCCGCACCGCACGAGTCACCACCAACCGCGTCGAAGAAGACGCCCTCCGCGCCGCCCTCGAATCCGCGGCCTCGCTGGCCTCCAGCCAGCCGAAAGACCCCGGCCTCTTGCCCCTGCCAGCCAAACAAACGTACCGCCCTGTTCGCCGTTTCATCGATCCCACCGCCGCGCTCTCCGCCGAGTCCCGCGCGCGCGCCGTGAAAAACACCTGCACGCTCGCCGAAAGCAATGGCCAGATCGCCGCCGGTATTTTCTCCAGCGGCCAAAGCCAGTCTGTACTCGCCAACTCCCGTGGCCTCTTCGCCGCGTACCGCCAGACCCAGGCCGAATTTTCCGTCACCATGCAGCAAGGCTCCGCCACCAGTTGGGCCAAGGCCAACGCCGCCGATTTTCGCGCTTTCGATCCGCCCGCACTTGCGAAAACTGCGTGTGAGAAGGCGGCGCGCGCGGAAAATCCCGCCGAACTCGCGCCCGGCAAATACACCGTCATCCTCGAACCCGCCGCCGTCCTCGATCTTGTCGGTTTTCTCTTCTACGATTTCTCCGCCACTGCCGTTCAGGATCAGCGCTCGTGTTTCTCTGGCCGCCTCGGCAAGCCGCTCCTGGGAAAAAGTATCACCATCTCGGACGACGTCTATCACCCCGAACAACTTGGCGCGCCCTTCGACGGCGAAGGCATCCCTCGCCAGCGCGTGCTGCTCGTGGACGGCGGCGTTCCACGTAACCTCGTCTACTCCCGCCGCTCCGCGAAAAAATCCGGTGTGCGTCCCACAGGCCACGGCTTCGACTTGCCAAATGAATACGGCGAAGCTCCAATGAATCTTGTGATCGGTGGCGGCAAGTCCTCCATCGCCGAAATGATCGCCGGCACGGATCGCGGCCTCCTGGTCACGCGCCTCTGGTATATCCGCGAACTCGACCCCTACGAAAAAGTAATGACCGGTATGACCCGCGACGGTTTGTTCCTCGTGGAGAAGGGCAAAGTGACGCAATCTGTGCGGAATTTCCGATTCAATCAATCGATTGTGCAAATGCTCCGGAATGTCGAAGCCCTAGGCCCCTCCCGCCGCGCCACTGCCGAGGAATCCTTCGAAATGGTCGTTCCCCCAATGAAAATCGGCAATTTTCACTTCAGCGAAGTTACGAAGTTCTAAGATACTTGCCCCTCTGCCTGCCCTTGCATTACCGATGCATTACATAGAAATTCTGCATTGTACTTCGCCGTGCCCAGCCTCTATTACTCTGCTATGTGTAGCAGGCGGCGCCAGCCGAACTGGGGGCACCCGGACCACGATGCATGTGGGACAGGTTTCGTCGCGCGCCTCGCCGGGCCTCCCACCCACGAAATCCTGCAAATCGCCCTGCAAGCCCTCGAACGCCTCTCGCATCGCGGTGGTGTCGACGCCGACGGCGCCAGCGGCGACGGCGCCGGAATTCTCAGCAGCCTGCCGGTTGAATTCCTTCGCGCCCGTGCCGCCGAACTCCGTATCACCCTTGGCGAAAATTTTGGCGTCGGCATGCTCTTCTCGCCACACACTCGCGTCTCTGATGCGCAACGCTCCATCGAAGAGGCCATCGGCCGCAGTAAGTTGCGCCTCGCGGGCTGGCGAAAAGTCCCTGTCAATCCAAACGCCCTCGGCCAGCGTGCGTTTGAAACCATGCCCGAAATCTGGCAGTTTTTCATCGAGCCAACACCCGCGAAAGCTCCGGTCGCAGATGCTCCGGCAAAATTCGAACGCAGTCTCTCGTTACTCCGTAAGCGCGCCGAAACTCTCTTGCCGGAGCGCTGCTACATCGCCTCGCTCTCTTCGCGCACGATTGTCTACAAGGGGCTCCTGACGCCCTGGCAGTTCCCGCACTTTTACGAGGATCTCCGCAATCCTGAATTCGTCTCGCACTTCGCCATCTTCCATCAGCGCTATTCGACAAACACGGAGCCGTCCTGGCAACTCGCGCAGCCTTTCCGTTACGTCGCTCACAACGGTGAAATCAACACCATCATCAGCAATCGCCGCTGGCTCCGCGCCCGCGGGCCAGAAATTCGCAAACGTATCGGTGTGGGTGAATGGTTCCCGATGCTCGAAGACTACGTCAGCGATTCGGCCAGCTTCGACAACGCCCTCGAACTGAAACTTCTCGCGGGAAAATCCGTCGAAACATCGATGCTCGAACTGGTTCCCACGGCTTTCGCCGAAGACCCCTTCCTTTCCGCCGACGTTCGCCGCACGCTCGAAGTCCTCTCTCGTGAAGGCGAGCCCTGGGACGGCCCGGCCGCCATGGTTTTCAGCGACGGCCTCTCCGTCGGCGTGAAACTCGATCGCAACGGACTCCGCCCGATGCGCTATCTCGTCACCCACGATGGATTGGTGGTCGCCGGCAGCGAAACGGGCCTGATCGATCTCGAAGAATCGCGCGTCGCCGAACGCCACCGCCTCGGCCCCGGCGAAATGATTCTCGCCACCCCGCAATCCGGCGTGTTTCTCCGCTGGCGCGAGCTTTTGAAGAGCGTCACCACACAAGTCCAGCGCAAAACCGCATCCGTCCCTTCGCTCCTCAATCTCGCGGATGATGCCCCGCGCCCGCCCATCGCAGAGCCTCGGCGTCTCGCCGGTGCTTCCGGCTGGACCGACGATCAGTACAAAATTCTTTTTCACCCGCTTCTCTCCGGCAAAGAAGCCGATTGGAGCATGGGCGACGACGCGCCTCCCGCCTTTCTCTCCACGTTCACGCGCCCGCTCTGGGATTACTGCAAGCAGCGTTTCGCGCAGGTCACCAATCCTCCCATCGATCCTCTGCGCGAAGCCCATGTGATGTCCCTCGAAGTTTCGCTCGGCAAGTCGCATTGCTTGCCCGGCCCCGTTCTTAGCGCCGCTGAGCTTGCGGCGCTCTGTGCAGCGATCCCTGTGCTGCAGGTCATTGATACAAGCTTTCCTGCCACCACGGGAGTCTCGGGTGCACGCCGCTGTCTCACTCAGTGTTTGGCTACCCCTCTGAGTAGCGGCGAGCGACCGGGGCTCCTCCTCCTTTCCGATCGCAATGTAAGCAGCGAACGCGCCGCCCTTCCCGTCCTGTTGGCCACAGCCAAACTCTGGAAAAGCGCCGTACGCCAGGGATACGCCGACGTCCCGCTGATTGTCGAAAGCGCTCAAGTATTCGAGACGCACCATGTCGCGATGTTATTAGCCGCCGGTGCCAGCGCGGTCGTCCCGTATCTCGCCGAAGAATTTGCGGAATCAGAAGAGCCCGGCGCCTTCAAGAAAGTGCGCTCCGGCATCTACAACGGCTTGCGTAAAGTTCTCGCCCGCATGGGAATCTCCACCCTCGCCAGCTATCGCAACAGCCATCTCTTTGAAGTGCTCGGTCTCGAAGAACAAATCTGCCACGAATTCTTCGAAGACGCCGGCCGCTACCCCGGCACGAAATCCCTGCTCAACATTCTGCAGGATTACCTGAAGATGCACGCCGCGGCTTACTCGATCAGCGGTGAGAACCTTCCCGACTTTGGCCTGTATCGTTTCCGCAAAGGCGCGGAGCTCCACGCCAACTCGCCGGAATTTATCCGCCGCCTCCACGCACACACCCGCAAACCCCAGCCCGAAACCTATTCCGCTGTCGAAGAACTCGGCAAAGCCGCCGGCCCCACATTCCTGCGCGATTTACTGGAAATGTTGCCGGAGCAACCGGTTTCTGTGGACGACGTGGAGCCACTTGACTCAATCCTGAAACGTTTCAGCACGCAAGCCATGTCTCTCGGCTCGCTGAGCCCCGAAGCACACAAAACTCTTACCCTCGCCATGAACCAGATCGGCGGCCGCAGCAACACCGGCGAAGGCGGCGAAGATCCCGATCTATATGCGACCCCGGGCACTGCCAGCAAAATCAAGCAAGTCGCCTCCGGCCGCTTCGGTGTCACCGCCGAATATCTAGTTCGTGCCGAAGAACTCGAAATCAAAATGGCCCAGGGTTCCAAGCCTGGCGAAGGCGGCCAGCTTCCTGCCCGCAAGGTCACCGAATACATCGCCCGGATTCGCCACGCCACGCCCGGCACTCCGCTGATTTCTCCGCCGCCGCATCACGACATTTACAGCATCGAAGACCTAGCCCAACTCATCCACGATCTGCGCGCCGTCAATCCGAGCGCACGCATCGGCGTGAAGCTCGTCTCCGGCACCGGCATCGGCGTCATCGCCGCGGGCGTCGCCAAAGCCGGCGCAAACGTCATCACGGTCAGCGGCCACAACGGCGGCACCGGCTCCTCTCCGCTCACCTCCATCAAAAACACTGGCCTGCCTTGGGAAATCGGCCTTCGCGATACGCATGAAACTCTCCTCCGCGCCGGCCTGCGCTCCCGCGTCTCTCTCCGCGTCGACGGCGGCCTCCGCTTCGCCCGCGACATCCTCATCGGCGCGATCCTCGGCGCCGACGAATTCGGCTTCGGCACCGCGGCTCTCGTCGCCATCGGCTGCGTCATGGCCCGCCAGTGCCATCTCAATACCTGCCCCGTCGGCATCGCCACGCAGGACGAAACCCTGCGCCTCCGTTTCAACGGCAAGCCCGAAATGGTCGTTGCCTATTTCCGTTCTCTCGCCGAAGAAATTCGCCGCAACATGGCCGAGCTCGGCGTCCGCTCGCTCACCGAACTGCGCGGCTGGTACGATCGCCTCGAAACCAAATCCGGCCTCGACGCCCTGCTGGTCATCCCGGTCGCGAAACCCGCCCGCGTTGTGCCGCAGCAAACTCCCGTGCCCGAATCCAGCGGTGTGGAAGTTGAAGAACTCCTCCAACAGTCCCATTCGCAATCCGCGACTCCCACCGTCATCAACAATTTTCACCGCAGCATTGGCAGCCATCTCAGCGGCGAACGCATGCGCCTCCGCATCCAACACCCGGGCCTGGCCCCATCCGTTCACGAATTTCGCGGCACCGCCGGTCAAAGCTTCGGCGCTTTTCTTTCCGAAGGCCTCACCTTGAATCTCTACGGCGAAGCAAACGACTACGTCGGCAAAGGCCTCTCCGGCGGTTCAATCACCATCCGCGCCAGCCACAACGCCTGCAAACGTGGCGACGTCCTCGCCGGCAACACAGTTCTCTACGGCGCAACGTCCGGCCAGCTCTTCATCGCCGGACAAGTCGGCGAACGCTTCGCCGTCCGCAACAGTGGCGCCATTGCCGTCGTCGAAGGCGTGGGCCAGCACGGCTGCGAATACATGACCGGCGGCATCGCCGCAATTCTCGGCCCTGTCGGCCTCAATTTCGGCTCTGGCATGACCGGCGGCCTCGCCTACATCCTGCGCAGCGAAATGGAAAACGTCCTCAATCGAGAATTTGTTCAGTCCCACGAACTCGAGGAACACGAAGCATCCTGCCTACGCGCGCTCATAGAAGCTCACCTCCAGCGCACCGGCAGCCCACGCGCCGCGCGTTTCCTCGCCCAGCGCACGCTGCACAATTTCGTCCGCATTCAGCCGATTCATCTTCAGGAATCGCTCGATGGTGTCTGGCGCGCATTTTCCGGCGGCGTCCGCGACCCGGTTCCCATCCCCGCGCCGGTCGCTCTTTCGATCCCGGCTTCATCTTCTCCGCACTATGCCTGATGTATTCGTCTTAACCGTTTTCTAATGTAGAATCCGTTATATTTATCTCTAGAGAGTGGGGGATATGGATTTCGATCAACTTACTACTTTTGTCCAGGTCGCCAAGCTGAAAAGTTTTTCGAAGGCCGGCCAGAAGGTATTTCGTTCGCAATCCGCCGTCAGCGCGCAGATCCGCCAGCTCGAACAGGCCTACAAAGCCAAGTTGCTGGATCGTTCCGCGAAATCTGTTGAACTCACTCCCGCCGGCACCGTTCTCTTCGACTACGCCGAACGCCTCCTGCGCCTCCGTGACGAATCCGTGCAGATCGTCGCCGACCGCGGCAGTGTCGTTCAGGGTCCCGTCATGTTCGGTGCCAACGAAGCCACCTGCCTCTATCTGCTCCCCGACATCCTCTCCGAATTCAAGCGCCGCTATCCGCTCGTGCACATCAGCATCTACCGCAATTTCAGCCACAAAATTCTGCAGCGCCTGGAAGACGGTTCTCTCGATCTAGGCATCGTCACGCTTCCGGTAAAATCCCCCAATCTCAAAATGCATGTCATCAATCGCGATCGCCTCCGCTTCATGGTCAGCACCAAAAATCCGCTTTCGCAGCGCACCCACGTCACGCTCGAAGAACTCGCCTCCGCTCCCCTCATTTTCCCCCGCACCGGTTACACCCGCCAGGTGCTCGACAAGCTTTTCCGTCCGCACCGCTCTCGCCTGCAGATCGCCATGGAACTTCCCAGCATCGGCATGATCAAGACTTTCGTCGCCGCCGACGTCGGCATCTCCATCATCAGCGAAAGCTTCGCCCGCGATCAGGTCAAGACCGGCGAAGTGAAGCTCCTCACCGTCGAAGGTGTCGACCTCTGGCGCGAACTCGCGCTCGTCTATCGCCGCGACCGTAGCCTGCCGCGCGCCGTCCAGGCCCTCATCAACATGATCCGCGAACTTCGCAAGCCCGCGGACGCTAACGCCTAACCTCGGTAATTCATCCGTCCCTCTGCCACGCGTAGTCTCCCCGCGACCGCGCGTGATACCTTTACCTCTGCCGCTCATCTAACACTCATGGAACGCCGCCACTTCATTTCCGTCGCCGGAGGCCTCGGTCTCGGCCTCCTCATTCCCGGCGTCATCTATCGCTACCTCATGCGAGGCACCAACGTCGGCGATGCCAATATCCGCGCCTATCTGAATGCCGGCCCGCAAGCCGCCCTGCGCGCGATCACACCCACAGAAGACTTTTACCTCACCTCTTCTCATGGCGAACCAGCCGTCGACGAAAAAAAGTGGTCCCTCACCATTAATGGCCTCGTGAAAAATCCTCTTCGCTTCAGTTACGACGAAATTCGCGCGCTCCCTCCCTACGAAACCATCCTCACTCTCGAATGCATCTCCAATTCCGTCGGCGGCCGCTTCATCGGCAATGCCAAATGGACCGGCACACTCTTAAAGCCGATCATCGACCGCGCCGGAATTCTCCCCGCCGCAAAGTACGCCGTCTTCTACGCCGCCGAAGGCTACACCACTGGCCATCCCGTCTCCCGCCTCAGCGATCCCGCAAATTTCCTCGCCTACCACATCAACGGCGAACCGCTCCCCCGCCAGCACGGTTTTCCTCTGCGCGTGCTCATGCCCGGCCGCTATGGCATGAAAATGCCCAAGTGGCTCACCCGCATCGAATTTGTGGACAGTGAGTACCTCGGCTACTGGGAACGCCAGGGTTGGTCCAACACCGGTGACCGCAAGACGCAAGGCATCATCGATAATCCCCGCAATCTTTCACGCATCACCGGTGAGAGCTTCGTCGTCACCGGCTACGCCATCGGCGACACGTCCGGGATCTCCAAAGTGGAAATCTCCACCGATGGCGGCAGCCACTGGCAGGAAGTGGAAATCTTCAGCAACCCGAATCCCTCTCAGGTCTGGGCCTTCTGGAAATTTGTCTGGAAAAACGCACCGAAAGGGAAGCAAACGCTCAAGGCCCGCGCCACCGACGGCCGCGGCAAACTGCAAACCTCTATCGACAGCGGCGAATGGCCCGACGGCGCCACCGGCTACCACACCATCGAAGTTACCGTCGGCTGAACGCCCGCAAGTCCTGCTATTTCACGTTGAAATCAATGCTCGCAATCGCGCGCGAAATCACGTTTTCCTGAATCTGGATCAGGTCCGTATCCGCGTACGTCATCCCCAAAACCGTGAACACATCTCCGTTGCGTGCCACCACCGCCAGTGTCCCCGACCAATCGTGTCCGTCGGCCATCCCGCGATACTTGTATTCAACCGCCGGCAGCCCGCCCAGCACGCTCTTCCGCTGCGAAATCAGCCGGTAATTGTCGTACACCTCGCTCACCTTTCTCTCTACTTCCTTGGCGGCGGACTCCAGCGCGCTGCTCGTCTTTTCATGCCCGACCACCAGCAGCGTGGACTCGTTGCCCGTGCCCATCGCCACAATCGCGTTCGGCAAACTCTGCCCCGCATCCGCGATAATCTGCCAGCTCGGCGCCTTGTACATCCGGAACAAAAATTCGTGATTCAGATACAGGTTCCCCTGAATCTCTTCTTTGATCGGCGGGGGTTCTTCTTTCGGCGGAGGCGGAGCCGCCACAGGCGTCGCAATCGCCGTCTTCGGCGTAGCGCTCACCGTCTTGATCGGCGGAGGCGTAACGTCTCCCTTCGCCGCAGTCAGCGGAATCTCCGGCCGCGCTGCGGAACTGTTCACAATCGCCGACGCCTTAGTTGCCGCTTCGCTCTTGGCCGTGGGCTTGGCCCCCGCATTCGTCGCAGCCTCTTCCGTTGGCGTGTCCGGAATGATCGACGCGATCTTGTCTTTTTCCACCAGCACATATCCAAAGTCGGTCTTCACCTTGAACATGTTGTCTTCGTACGCCACGATCACGCCGTGCAGCTTCTTCCCGTCTTTCAGTCGGATTTCATCCGCGCGCGCCGAACCCGCAAATACGCCCGCCGCCACGCCGGCAATAACCAGCGCGGCAAGGCCCGCGATACACCGGGGACGTCTAACAGTGTTCATACCAAAAGTATGTGCCTCGTCTTTGGCCCCCGCAATACTCACCCCGCCGGTGGTGTCCGGCGTGCCAACTCCGCCAGGATGCCCGCAATCCGCCGGATCACGCGGTCCAGTTCCGCCAGCGCCGCGTCCAGCCGCCCGCGTGTTGCCTCCGGTAATCGCGCGTGATTCTGCTGCAGCGCCAGCGCTTCCGCCAGCATTCGCAACTCTTTCCGGTGCCGCGGATTCAACCGCTCCCACAGCCGCCGCTTCTCGCTCGCGTTACGGCCCAGCCACCCCTCCCCGCTAGCCGCCGGCTGGCCACTCTGCGGTTCCGGCCCTCGCTCAGTTTTGTTCGTTTTTCGAATCATGAAGTAAATGTCAGTGCTCCGGATGCTTGATAACGCTCGGCAGAAACCATGCACCAGCCATCAGAGAAGAGAATCTGCTTTCCATTTTCCATCTTCACTTTTCATTCAGTCGCTCCACCTTCTCCCCATTCACATGCTCTCCCTCCATCACCACCCCCGTCACACGCATCGACCGCGTCTCATACACCAGCCCGCCATACTTGTCGTATACGTTGGGGAAAAGAATCACCTCAAACAGCCCCCGCTGATCCTCCAACGTCACGAACATCATGTTCCGGTAATTCTTCGTACCCACATGCCGGTACGTCACCACCCACCCGCACAGCGTCACCCGTTTTCCAACCATGCCCGGCAACTCGTCACTCCACGTCTCCCCGTTCCGCAGCAGAAAATCCAGCGGATGCCCGCTCACGCAAACTTCCAGCACTTCCCGCTCATATCGCAACTTCTGCTCTCGCGTATAATCCGGCGCATCAATCTCCCGCAGCGCCTCCCCAATCGCATCCTCCCCCTCCATCTCCGCAAACAATACCCCCGCCTTTTGTAGGGGCGGCTTTACGCCGCCTTCTTGCTCTTGTAGGGCCCGCCTTCCGAGGCGGGCCGTTCCTTCCTCTTCAGGGGGTCGGAGCTTTAGCTCCGACATAGACCCGTGCGACGAAAAGGGCTTTAGCCCCTGAGGAAATGCTTTTCCCCGTCCCGCCTGCAACAAATTCCACTGCCACAACATCGCCGCCCGCGTCATCCCGCAAACCTCATCAAACGCACCGCACTTGATCAGCGCCTCAATCTCATCCCGCTCCACCGGCACCCGCGCCAGAAAATCCTCCAGCGAACAAAACTCTCCGCCCATCTCCCGCGCCCGAACAATCTCCACAATCGTCTCCACCCGCAACCCCTTCACCTGCATCAACCCAATCCGCATAGCCTTTGTAGGGGCCGGGCTCGCCCGGCCCGCTCTTGGGTTGGTTTTGCCCTCTCTCTCCGCCGTATACTCCATCCGCGAAGCATTCACCGATGGCAACCGCACCTCAATCCCCCACCGTTTCGCCTCCTCCACATACGCCGAAACGTGATAAAACCCAGCGCCCGCGCTGCACATCGCCGCCAGAAATTCCGCCGTGTGATGCGTCTTCAGATAGGCCATGCGGTACGAAGTATCCGCATACGTCGCCGCATGCGCCTTGCAAAACCCAAACCCCGCGAATTTCTCCACCATACTCCAGGCTTCCCGCCGTTCTTCTTTGGTCAGCCCCATCATCTCCGCAGCTTTTTCAAATTTGCTGCGCAGGCGTTCACGATCGGCGCGGCCGGAATATTTAACGGTGGACCGCCGTACCAGGTCCGCCTCCGCCAGCGACATGCTGCCCACCGTTTGCGCGATCTGCATCACCTGTTCCTGATAAATACATACCCCCAGCGTGTCGCTCAGAATGCTCTTCAGCGATTCATGCGCATACACCACTGGTTCTTTCCCGCTGAGCCGTTTTACGAATAACTCCTTCGATCCGTATTCGGCTGCTCCCGGCCGAATGATCGCCAGCGCGATAGCCATCTCGTCGAGCGTCCGCGCCTTCATCATGCGAAGGATGCCGCGCATCGCCGGCGATTCAATCTGAAAAACTCCTATGGTGCGCCCCGACGCAATCACATCGCAGGTGGCTGGGTCATTCTCCGGAATCACCCCAAAATCAATCGTCCGCGCTTTCGGGCAAGGCGTAACCCCATCCGCCGCCACAGAAGAAGTGGCGAGTGATGAGTGGCGAGTGGCGAGCAAAGAAGAAGAGGAAGAAAGAAAAGTTGAAGCAGAAGCAGAAGCTGAAGCAGAAGCTGAAGCTGAAGCAGGGACAGAAGCAATTGTGCAAGGATTCTCCCTTTCCTTTACTTCCTTTTCTTCTCTTGGCTCGCCACTCGCCACTCGCCTGCCCGCCGCAGCTTCAGCGGAGGCGGGCCACTCGCCACTTCTTTCAATATTGTCCAGCGCCAGCGCCATCGTCGTCAGCCCGCGCTGCCCCAACAGATCCATCTTGATCAGCCCCAGCGATTCAATCGCGTTCATGTCGTACTGCGTCACCACGATCCCCTTCGTCGCCCGCTCCAGCGGCACCAGGTGCGTCAGCGGCCGTGCCGAAATCACCGTTCCGCATGGATGAATCCCCAAATGACGCGGCGCATCGTCTAGTCGCAGCGCCACCTGCAAAATCGTTTTCCATGGCTCGTCATTCACCGGCAGCGTGCGGCCTTCCGGCAACAGCTTGATGGCTTCCAGAATTTCCCGCACCGGCTTGTGCGGCAGCCGCTTCGTGAAGTGATTCACCTCGTCCGGCGGCACACCAAACACTTTGGCGACTTCGCGCACCGCCAGCCGCGCGTGCATGGTGATAAAGCTGCCGATCATCGCCACGTGCTCCGGGCCCCATCGCGCATAAACGTAATCGAGCAGCTCATCCCGCCGCGCCCCGCAAATATCAATGTCAATGTCCGGGCAATCTCCCCGCTGCTCGTTCAGGAAGCGCTCAAAGTAAAGTCCCCAGCGAAGCGGGCATACACAAGAAATTCCCAGGCTATACAGCACCATCGAACTGGCCGCCGACCCGCGCGCCACCGCCGGTATCCCGCGCCGGTGGGCTTCCTCAACGATGTCCCACACCAGCAGAAAATACGGCGCCATACCCCATTTCTCGATCACTTCCAATTCGCGCGTCAACCGCGCAAGCACCGCGGGACGCAGCGGCCGGTAGCGTTTCCGCGCGCCCTCAAAACTCAGCTTCCACAAATACGAAAACGCCGATTCGCCCTCCGGCACAGGGAACTCCGGGAAAATCGTCTTGCCCAGCTCCAATTCCAAATTGCATCGGTCCGCAATCTCCAGCGTCGCGCGCAGCAATTCCGGATGATCCGGAAACAACCGCTGCATCTCCGCCGCCGGCTTGAACCACGCCTCTCCAGTCGTAATTTCAGGAGCCGCCACCGTAGTCAGCAACCCGCCAGTCCGAATCGCATTCACCGCCCGATGATGCAAATGCTCTTCTGGCTTCAGGAAGTGCACATTGTTCGTCGCCACCAGCGGAATCCCCAACTCTCGTCCCAACCTCTGCGCCTCCCGCAACACCCGCCCATCCCCCGCCGACAAATGCTGCACCTCGATATACAACCGCTCCCCAAAAATCTCCTTCAATCGTCGAAGGTGGCCCATGTAGTGGCCACCTTCAGGTGGCCCCGCTTTTCCGTTTCCCCCCGGGTGCCCCAGGTGCCGGTGTTGCACCTGGGGTTCTTCCCTTGTAGGGGCAGAGCTCGCTCGGCCCGCTTCCGCCACACCACCACGCAAAAACTCCACCGCCGGCCACAACGCAATCACCCCCGCACCATGCGCCGCCAACTCCTCCACCGTAACCGCCCGCCCCGCCTCCTCCGCAAACGTCTCCTGCCCCGGCCGCAAAACCCCCAACTGCCGCAACGTAGTCAACCGGCACAAATTGCTGTACCCCTCCGCATCCGCCGCCAGCAACACCATCGCCACATTGATGAAACTGTCATCCCGAGCGGAGAGCCGGCCGCTTTTGCCGGCTCGCAGTCGAGGGACCATGGCTGAACCGGTCGTTTGCGGAAACTTCACCTCCACCACCACCCCCACAATCGCCTTCACCCCCGCCGCCCGCGCCGCCTGATAAAACGGCACCGCCGCATACATTCCATCCGTATCCGTCAAAGCCACGGCAGCCATCTTCTGCTCCACCGCCGCCGCAATAATCTCGTCCGGAGGATTCACCCCCCGCAGAAACGAGTAATGGCTATGACAACGCAAATGCACAAACATGCGGGCACCTGTAGCAGCGACAGCGACCGGCGGGAAGACGATCGGAGAGCTGAAGAAAATAGCGGGCAAAGGGAAGGGAATTAGTTTCGAAAAATCCTGTAGCTCAGGCCTTCAGGCCTGAGGGTTTCCATCAATGCCGACGCGATCGTTCCGCAGGTCGAAAATTTTATTGCGGTGACGCGGTCCGTAATAGGGCGGAAAATTGGCCGGTTGTTGGCGGGAAACCCTCACCCCTAAAGGGGTGAGCTACAGGCCGCTCACCGCGACAGGCACGGTGTAGACAACACCAACCCATTCTCTTTGGTGGCGTAGTGCTCGCGCAGCTCCAGGCCTTTGCCGTAAAACACGGCGTTCCAGCCATAGCGCCCGCGCACGCGGTCCACTTCGCGATTGAGATACCACCGCCGGTTCGCATCCACATCAAACAGCTCATTCTGCCGGTGGTCGGCATCCAGGTTCGTCACGCTCACGCCGATATGCCGGATTGCCACGCGCCGCGTAAACAGTTTCGCGAACAGCTCCTTGCTGGCCACCAGCAGTTCGCGTTCGTCACTCGTCGCGCGCATGAGTCGCACCGTCTGGTGCGCGGAATAGTGGTCCACATATCGCACCCGCACGCCAATCGTGTGCGCCTGCTTGCCATGATCGCGCAGCGTCGAGCCGATCCGCTCGCTCAAATATTCCAGCAAGCCGCCCAGAAATTCCGTGTCGATCGTGCCGCCTTCAATCGTCGTCTCGCGCGAAACCGATTTCGGCGTCGCCAGCGTCATCACCTCGCGCCCGTCCAGCCCGCGCGAACGCTCCCAGATCTGCTCGCCAATCACATCGCCGAACGCCGCCATCAGTACCGGCTTTGGAATCATCCGCAGCTGCCCGATCGTCGTCACGCCGCGCTCCGCCAGCGCGCCCGCGTGCGTGTGCCCGATGCCGTGCAGTTTTTCCACCGGCAGCGGCGCCAGAAATCCCTCTTCCGTTCCCGGAGCCACGATGCGAAACCCGCGCGGCCGCTCCAGCCGCGACGCAATCGACGCCACCACTTTCGTTCGCGCCGCGCCCACCGACACGCTCAATCCCGTCCGTCCCAGAATCTCCGCCTGCAGCCGCCGCAGCGTAGCCTCGAAATCCGGGTACAGCCGCTCCGTCCCCGCGAAGTCCATGTAAAAATCATCCAGCGCCGCCGTTTCCACCGCCGGCGTGTACGTCTCCAGAATCCGCCGCACCCGCTCCGCAAAATCCGCGTAGTGCTCGTATTTCCCAGGCACCACGATCGCCTTCGGGCAGATGCGCAGCGCATCGCGGAAACTCATCGCCGTCTTCACGCCGCGAAATTTCGCCTCGTAACTCGCCGAAGCAACGCAGCCCCGCCCCACCAGCACCGGCTTCCCGCGCAGCTTCGGATTCAGCACCTGCTCCACCGAAGCAAAAAACGCGTCCACATCCACATGCACAATGTGCGGCATCTTCTCTGCGGCACGAGATTTGCCGAACCCCAGCCAGTCCGTTGAAAAAGTGGCGAGTGGCGAGTGGCGAGTGGCGAGTTTCAGAAAACGCGTGAATGGAGATGGCACGCTCGCGGACTCACCTTCGCTATTGTCGGGGCGAGCAAGCTCGCTTGGCGCTGTGTGTAGTGGTCGATCTTCAGACCGGTCCTCCGCCTCTTCCTCCTGAATTTGTAGGGGCGGCTTTATGCCGCCATCCTGCTCTTGTAGGGCCCGCCTTCCGAGGCAGGCCGTCTCTTGCATCTCGCGCACCGCCTCCGCCGCCATGTCCTCTACTTCCTTTACCTCATTTACTTCCTCTACCTCGCTTCTTCTTTCGACACACGCTTCCATGGCAGCTCCTGGCAGGGAACCGGCTCTTGCGCTACTTTAACGGGCGGCATCCGGCTCGGGAGAGCCCGAAGGCAATGGAGCCGAAGCCACCCGTTTCCCGTTTCCTCTACCGGGGGCGAATATAGGCGAACAAAAAGCGAAAGTCAATACCTTTTTTTTCACCTTCGTATTTTCCCTTTGAAATCCCGGCCGCCGCAAAATCTTTTCGGTGATCGCGCTCCGTACTCTCAAAAAGGAAGTTGTAAAATCAGCTTTTCTCCTCCTCCCCTCCTGCTTACTCACCTTCCGCTCACCCGTCTATCGCTTTGGGCGTGTTCGTCCGACAAATTTCCACTTCCGCGAAGCTCCCGTTTTCGCGACCAGGATGGTGTATCTATGCGCAGCACGTTTCGTTTTCTTCTCACAATCTCTCTTGGCCTGGCCTTCTGCATCACCAGCGCTCACGCGCAATTCAAAAATGGCAGCCAGGCCACCGAGCTGAATCTTCCCCGCATCAGCCAGCACGGCGAGACCACGCAAACCATCGGCATCAGCACCGTCACCATCAGTTACAGCCGTCCCCTCGCCGGCACCCGCGAAGTCTGGGGCAAAACCGTCCCCTACGGAAAAGTCTGGCGCGCCGGTGCAAACGAAAACTCCACCATCACCTTCTCCGATGACGTCACGATCGAAGGCAAGCCTCTCTCCGCCGGCACCTACGGTCTCCACATGATCCCCGACAAGGATCAGTGGACCATCATCTTCTCCAAAAACTCCACCTCCTGGGGCAGCTTCAGTTACGACGAAAAGGAAGACGCCCTCCGCGTCACCGTCAAGCCCGCCACCGATCAAGCCTTCGACACACTCACCTACACCTTCGACGACGTGAAGCCCGACTCCGCCCTCGCCACGCTCCGCTGGGAAAAGCTCGCCGTGCCCTTCCGCGTTTCCGTCGACGTGAAAGCCGCCACCCTCAAAAGCATTCGCAACCAACTCCGCAGCGTCGGCGGCTTCACCTGGGCCGGCTACGACGAAGCCGCCAACTGGTGCCTCGACAACAATTACAATCTCGAGGAAGCGCTGAAGTGGGAAGACACTTCCATCCAGAACGAAGATCGCTTCGAGAATCTCGAAACCAAGTCGCGCATCCTCGACGCCATGGGTAAGAAAGATGAAGCCGCCAAAACGCTCTCCGCCGCCTTCGCCAAGGCCACCGCCACGCAGCTTTACGTTTATGCCCGCGGCCTGCAGCGCTCCGGCGACACCAAGCGCGCCTTCGAACTCTACCCACAAGTCGCCAAGAAAGATCCCAACCACTGGCTAAGCCACCTCGCGCAAGCCCGCCTAGCCTCCCATTCCGGCGATTACGCGTCCGCCTCCAAGGAAATGAAGCTGGCCATCGCCGGCGCCCCCGACGCCAACAAACCCTTCCTCGAGCCCATGCTAGCCAAGCTAGAAACCAAAGCCGACATCAACAACTAATCCTCTTGCCCGTGTAGGGGCGGGTTTATCCCGCCTTCTTGGGGCATTCCGGCCTTTGTAGGGGCGGGGTTCACCCCGCCCTCTTGGGTCTGTCTTCGTAGGGGCGGCTTTACGCCGCCTTCTTGGGTTACCTCCGCCGTCGCAGGGGCACGATAATTCGTGCCCCTTCTGCTTTTCTCTTCTGTCATCCCCGGGTGCCGCATCCTTATGGTTTTTCAAGGGTGCGGGTTCTCTCCAACCTCCGCCTCCTCCTTCTGTCATCCCGACCGGAATGGCCGACTTTTCCCCGTTCGCGCCGCGCGAACGTCGGCCATGAAGTGGAGGGACCGTGGCACGATCCAATCCAACTCCACGAAACATTGTGAAGATCTCGTTTTCTGCTCTAATAATTCCCCCCCGTCTGTCGATTCCCCCCGCCCCCATTCGACTCACCTATAGGAGGAGGCCTTTCCCCATGAAAAATCTCTTCGAACCGGCAAGGGCGGAGGAAGTAAGGCAGCGCCTCGCGCGCTTGCAGCCCGATAGCCAGCGCCAGTGGGGCTCCATGAATCCCGCACAGGCTCTCGCCCATTGCACCGCCGCCATGGACTTGGCGATGGGCAAGACCACTCCATCCCCGCGCATCTTCCTCGGACGCCTGCTCGGCCCGCTGGCCAAAAAGTCGCTGCTGGTCAAGGGCGAGCCCATGCGCCGCAACGCCACAACCGATAAGACCTGCCTCATAACCGATGAACGCGATTTCGCCCTCGAAAGCCGGCGCCTCCGCGAATCCATCGACCGCTTCGTCGCCGGCGGCCCCGCCATCTGCACCAGCCATCCCCACTTCTTCTTCGGCCCCCTCACCCCAGTAGAATGGGCCGCCCTGACGTACCAGCACCTCGACCATCACCTCCGCCAGTTTCAGGTCTAGCGCAATCCCGGAACTACGACTCATCGGAAGGCTCCTGATGGGCCAGTGCGCCTGCGGTTGAAGTCGAGGCCGCGGCGGGCGGCAAGGCGGCGGCATTCGGCTTCGTCGGGAGGAGGGATGTTACGGTCGGGATTTTGGGAGCCTCGGCGGAGCGTTGGGTCAAACGGGTAGAGGTGGCTTGGGTCGAAGGGGGGATTGGGAGTTGGGGGAAGGATCGAGACTGGCGGCTTGGCGGAGGGGGTTGGAGGAATAGATTCGGGAGTTGAGTTTGCGATCGGCGGGGATGGGACTGGCGTGTCGACGGCGGTTGAGTTGGCGGTAGAGTTTTCCGGAATTTGTGCGACGGGAGCAGGCGGATCGGAACGGTCGGGACGGGGGAGACTCCAGCCGAGGTTTTCGGGGATGCGAGTGCGGTCTACGCGTTCGGACTGGAGTTGCTGGAAGTGGTCGATTTCGCGGAGGGAGCGGAGGAGATTCTGGCAGAGATAGGAGTAGACGCTGGCTTCCTTGGGAGTGATGCGGCCACGGACGCGGTTGAGGAGGACGGTTTTCAGGAAGCGGTGGACTTCGTCGGGGGAGGAGAGGGTGCCGGCAGCTTCTGTTAGCTCGGCGGTGGTCAGTTGCTCGGGCGTTGGTTTGTGCGTGCCGCAAAATTGGGGATCGGTGGTGCAGACGGGCTGGGAGCATTGGCGTCCGGAGGGGGAGCGATGCTCGCAGCGGGGGAAAGTTTGGGATTCGGATTTAAAGAAATTGAGGTTCATTTTGGAACTCCTTGGTTAGTAGGGGGGTACCCCCCTGATTTTGCGTAAGAGACGTAGTGAAAGGACTTGCGGGAGGCTGACAGTCTACAGTCGACAGTCCACAGCTTCGGAAAAGAGAAGAGGGGAATCTCACCACAGAGGCGCTGAGTACGCAGAGATTCGGAGAGGAATGGGGAACAGTCGGAAACGCGGTGGCTCGCACGGCGGACCCTTCGAGGCGCGGGGAATTCAAGAGGTCCGGGCCAGGGGAACGTCAACGGCAATGTCTGGGAAATGATAACTTGTCGTGTATATTGGTGCTACGGTACTGATGGACAAAAATGGGACAGTTCTAGAACTGTGGCCGGATTGGAGAGAATGGGGAAATTGGAAAATCGAAAATGGGGAGGGGAAAGCGTAGAGGAGAAACCCCAAGACCCAGGTACCAAACACCGGAACCTAGGGCGCCCGGCGGAAGGCTTTGACAGTGCAAATCCACGCGCCTACACTGGCGTTATGGAAATCGAACTTACCCCCGAGCTGCAGGCAAAGCTAGAGCGTATCGCTTTGCAACAGGGCCGCGATCCCAAATCACTGGTGCATGATGCGGTGGAACGTCTGATTGGCTACGACGAATGGTTCCTCCGCCAGGTGGAAATCGGCTTGGCGCAGGCCGACCGTGGCGAATTGCTGGATCACGAAAAAGTCGTAGCGCGCATGGAAGACCTGATCTCCCGCAAACAGCGCCAGCCCTGATGCGAGTCCGCTGGACCCCGGCCGCGGCTGCCGATCTTGAAAATATTGCCAACTATCTTTTCGAACAAACCCCCGAAAACGCCGCCCGCTTGATTCGTGAAATCTACCTCGCTCCGAAAGGGCTGGAGAGTTTCCCATTGCGCGGCCGTGCAGGCAAAAAGGAGGGCACCCGAGAGTTGGTGCTGCCATCCCTGCCATACGTGATTGTTTATCGGGTCACATCCGGGAGCGTGGACATCCTGCGCGTCCTTCATGGTTCGCAGGACTGGCCGCAAAAGTAATCAGCGTTCCAGAAGAAGTCGCCGAGCGGAATCGATACGGCGCGCATGGATGTTGAGCGGATCACCCGGCATCCTTAAATCGCGTCGCCGATTAGGGTGATCTGCCCGGGCTTGATTTTCTCGATGGCCTGAACGCAGGCTGGAAAGTACTGACGAAGATAATCGAGACGGTTGGAGGAAGCTTGGAGAACAACAATGGCGATTTTTCGGTCCGCCAGATTTTGCTGGTACCGGAAGTTCGTGTCTACCGTAACCAGCACATCAAACGCAGTTTCCGCGACAGATAGAAGTTCGCCGTTCTTCTTGCCCGCCCAGCCAGCTTCCTGCACAGTGCGGCACGTGTGACCCGCATCCGCGAGAACCTTTTTGAGAGCTTTCGGGGTGCACTCGCCCAGTAAAACTCTCATTTGAGCTGAGAGACGAGGCTGAGTCTGGCTTCTTCGATGGCGGCGACGGCGAGTTCCCGGGTGACGCTGGGGTATTGCTCGAGAAACTGATCTAGGGTGTCGCCACCCTCCAGATACTCGATCAGAATCTTAAAGGGGACGCGGGTTCCACGGAAGACAGGCTCTCCGCCGAGAATATCGCGATCTTTGATGATGATGCCTGGCAACTGTGTGCACCTCGTCCACTAGAGTGTACAGCCAAATACTTCGAACCGTAAGCGGGCGGCTGGGGGATGAAGAGTAGGGGTTATCAGCAAACTGAAAGGGAAGAGCAAGAAAAGACCCACCGTTCATCCCGGAAATTCGCCGGGATGGGGCGGAGTGGCATGAACCAACTCCGCAAGGATGGGGCCGGCTAATGAATTCTCTGACCGCGCTGGACCGGGACGTGGAGATCGTATTCCGGCGGCGTCCGGGAACGCGGAGGGGCGGACGGATTGTGGTGACGGCTGGCTAGGAAGGAAGCGAGACCCACCCTTTAAAATCGAAAGGGTAGGCCACCCAAGAAGGTTCCTTGGATGCGCCACCCGCCGCCCGAAGTATGGACCGCCAGAGAAAGGTGTGTAAGGATTGAGCCACGCTGTGACCGGCGTGAGCGGAGGTGCCCGATGAACTTCCTGTGCAAGCTTGGTTTTCATAAAAGGTCGGGATGCTATTGTCTGCGGTGCACAGAAATTTTGCACCGCTGGAGCAAAGACGGAGTGGAATGCCTGGTGTGCGGCTTCAACCCATCAAAGTTGAAAGCTGAGAAAGCTAAGAACGAGGCAAGGGCTGCCGAGGCAAAGCGCGAGGCCGTTCTCAAGGCAAGGCTCGAGGCCCTTAAGCTGTATGCCATCAGAGGCCCAGAACCCGAAGAACCTGAAGAACGAGAGAGCGTACCTCTTGCAGAGACCAAGGAACTGCGCAAGTTCAGGAAAGAGATGGAAGAGCTCCGACGGTTTCGATTTTGAAGGTCGCAACTCGGTTCCTGCCTAACACTAACAGAATAGATTAACTACATATATGGAAGCTGGTCTCTATCCCGTAATAACAGACACTGGCGGGTGGCCTGCCTTCGCAAGTTCGGTGTTTGCCCGCCCAAGAGGGCTTTTTGGGATGCGGCACCCTCCGGCGGCTTCCGGGAACGTGGAAGGGCGGACGGATCGTGGTGTCGGCTGATTAGGAAAGAGGCGAAACCCTTAATCGGTAACCAGTGTTCGGCTAGCGGGAACGTGGACGGGAACCCCAAGCGAGGAGCGACCCACCCTTTAAAAATCGAAAGGGTAGCCACCCAAGAAGGTTCCTAGGATGCGCCACCCGCCACAGTGTGATGTCCTAAGATTTCAACGAAAACAGGTACCGCAGGATCGTACTCGCGTCAGCGGGAGGGAGGGACAAGATTTGCCTATATAGCTCGGCGTCAATTTCGCAGACCTGTTTTCTTTCAGGCGCATCATGTGCCGTGCCATCGATCAGTCTCACGTGTTCCAAACCATATTTGCTCACTAAGTTTGCAAAGAGGGGCTGCATTAGCTCGCTTGCTTTCTGTTCATCGGGCACATGTTGGGGGTTTTTCATGGCTGAGAGAATAATGCCTTCCAACGCTTGCAGATTTTTGTCGCCATACTTGGGCGGCAGATACTTTTTGACCATACCTACTTCGCCAAACTTGTGCGGGAACAAAAATGCATAGCAAGCATCAGGATTGACGCGATCAAGTTCATCTAGAACAGGAACAAGATTCCCAAAGAAGCCAACTACCGATTCATCGGAGGCTTTCGGTATGTACTTTGGCAGAGCCGTCATAAGTTCATCAGCGATTTTTAGACCTGCCTTCTCTGGGGTCCCTCCGCCTTGCGTGGCTTCAATGGCAATCGACTCGACCTTACGGTAGGTTTCCGGATCATAAACGGACAACGCTTTGTAAAAAGGCATCGCCCGAATCTCGCGCTTCGCTTCCCAGACGTGGACCAGTGGGTTTATAAAAGTGGTTGTGATAATCAAGCCGCACGAGACACCAATCACAAGGCCAATAACGTTAATTTGTTTGTTCTTATTCCACCGCTTGACCAATAGTTCAGCGATTAGTGCTCCGAGTCCCGCCCCAAGTCCGGCTCCTACGATCCCAATCCAATCCATGTGCGAAACCCCCGCAATAAAAAGAGTGACGGTTGAAAGTGTCGCCCTTCGTTTTGAATAGTTTACTTCCGCTTTTTAATGGCAATACGCTGCCGCAACGGTTTCCCGGTGTGCGAGTGATATACCAGCATGCCTAGGATCCCCGTCGTGGCCCACTCTTCGATTTCCGGGTTTTGAATAATAAGTCCAGTCCAAACGACACCGGGCTTTAATTCGAATGGAAGTGGTTGTGTGACACTCGGAGTTAGTGGCGGCTTTGTCGGGTTTCTTCTTGCGCCAGCGGCGACTGCCCTTGAAATACTCAAAAGCAACAGTTGTGATGGTTGTTGGTCGGTCTCCGTAGTTTGTCACGTTCGCAACGATAAGAGTCTTTCCCTCGTAAAACGGCGCGTTGACGGTCTCCATTCCAGTCTGGGCAGTGAACCGCAGTTTCGGCCCGGCAGAGCGGTACTTGTAGATATCCCAGGCAAAAACCCCCGTCGAGAGTATCGCTCCCCACCATGCAACGATTGAGGTTGGGTTCATGGGAGGATACTATCACGGCACGTTAACAGGGCAACCGCCCGCCTGCTGGCGGGTGGCCCAGGTTCCGCATTTTGGTGCCTGGGCCCGGGGTTTTCCGCTTTCTTCCTCTTCACTTCCGCTGACTGACGCTGATTACGGATATTGGATCATTCGGAAACGACGGAGAGGGCGCCGTGGTCCTTGCGGCTGGGGCGGACGGTGATCTCCACGTCCTGGCGGAGGGCTGTGAGGAACTCCATGAGGCGTCCGACCGAGAAGTTTCCCGCGCGGTTGCGCATCAGCAAAGAAACCTGGGGCTGCTGCACTCCGAGGATTTTGGCGATCTCCACCTGTGTCATGCCGCTATCCTTGAGGATGGAATAAATTTGCAGGGTGAGCTGGGCCTTGAGGAGTTCCTGCTCAGGATTGGGAAGGCCGAGGTCTGCGAAGACGTTTCCGCTGCCCTGGGTTACGCGGGCAACGCGGTTGGGTGTTTTTCTTGGTTTGGTCTTCATTTTAGTTCTGCCTTTCTCGATAGTGCTGATCGGCTACGGCGAGCCGCTGTTTAATCAAATCGATTTCCCTTGCCGGTGTGGCGATGCCTTTCGTGGACTTCTTCTGAAATACGTGCAAAACGTAGATGGCATCCTGAAAACGCACCGTGTAAACGGCCCGCCACGCATTACCGTGATGCGAAGCTACAATTTCGAGCACGCTGGCGCCGCCAAAGCCTTTGAGTGGCTTGGCGGCAGGATCGGTCTTGCCCTCCTGGGCTGCAAAAAGCGCATATCCGATGTCGATCCTGACCTTGCTGGGGAAAGAGCGCAAATCTCTGAGGGAAGTTTCAATCCACCGGATGGGCTTCAGCGCCTCGGCCATGACTATATAAATATACTTATAAACGTATAGATGTCAAGGGCCACTTAAGCCGGTGGGTGGCACCCGGAGAAATGGCTGCGGGCGAGGTCTGGTGTCGCCCCTCTGGGGCTGGGAATGTGTGTGAGAGCAATCCCAGCGCTGACGCACTGGGCTAAATATTGTCGCGCCTCCGGCGCTTGTGATGGGACTGCCTGCGATGCACGGGTGACAGGCGTCACAGACCCACGCGGCGGCGGCGCGTAGAACTGGTGATATGGGGGCGAGAGTCGTCACCACTGGGGCGTAGAGGAGATTAGAAATGGCAAAGACTATGAAGGCTGCTGTCGTTGAAAAGTTTGGCGCGCCGTTGGTTGTGAAGGAGCTGCCCATCCCGACGCCGGGGCCGGGCCAGGTGCTGGTGCAAGTGGTTGCGTCGGGAGTGTGTCACACGGATCTGCACGCCGCGGAAGGCGATTGGCCGATCAAGCCCACGCCGCCGTTCACACCGGGGCATGAAGGGGCCGGCTTCGTCGCCGCTCTCGGCTCTGGCGTCACGCACCTGAAAGAGGGCGACCGCGTCGGCATCGCCTGGCTGCACAGCGCCTGCGGGCACTGCGATTACTGCCTTGCGGGCTGGGAAACGCTCTGCCTGGAGCAGCAGAATTCCGGCTATTCGGTGGATGGGAGCTTTGCGGAATACGCGCTGGGGCAAGCCGATTATCTGGGACGCATCCCCAAGAATCTTTCGTTCGTGGACGCCGCGCCGATTCTTTGCGCGGGCGTGACGACGTACAAAGGTTTGAAAATGACGGAAGCGAAGCCCGGAGAATGGGTGGTGATTTCGGGTGCCGGCGGATTGGGCCACGTAGCCATCCAGTACGCGAAGGCCATGGGGCTGCACGTTGCGGCGGTGGACCTGGGTCCGGAAAAGATGGCGCTGGCGCGCAAGCTGGGCGCGGAAATTACCATAGACGCGAAGACGCAGGATCCCGCAAAAGAAATACAGAAGCAGATTGGCGGCGCGCAAGGCGTGCTGGTCACCGCGGTTTCGCCGGTGGCGTTCAAGCATGCAGTGGGCATGCTGCGGCGCGGCGGAACGTGCGTGCTCAACGGATTGCCACCGGGAGAGTTTCCGGTTTCGATTTTCGAGCTGGTGCTGAACGGGCACACGATTCGCGGCTCCATCGTGGGCACGCGGCTGGACCTGGAAGAATCGCTGCGGTTTGCCGCCGAAGGCAAAGTGAAGGCGACGATTGAAACTTTGCCGCTTGAATCCATCAACGATACGTTCAGCCGGATGAAGAAGGGCCAGATCAACGGCCGCATCGTGCTCGGCATCGGCAAGGAAGCGCTTGCGCACATAGCGACCGCGCGAATGGCCAGCTGAAGCGGGAGCCCAACGGCGGAAGCGAACGTCAACACCCGCACCCTTCGAAGTCAGAAGGGTGCGGCACCCAGCGATACGAAGATGGGAGAAACCCAAGAGGGGCACGATTTATCGTGCCCCTACTTTGCGAATAGTGAGTGGACGCGGACGTTCATCCCGCTGAAACAGCGGGATGGCGCAGAGGTACAACAGGGACGGAGATGAGGCCGCGCGGGGAGAGAGCGGTGCGGCTACTTGGCGCCGGCGCCGGCTGGGCCGGGGGTCTGGTGGCGCCATCCCACGGACTTGGGGCCGGGCGTGACGCCAGCTTCCTGGCGGGCAGCTTGCTCGCGAGCTTTATCCTGGGATTTCTGCCGGTGGAACATGGATTTCTTGGTCTTTTCAGACTTGACCTTTGCAGGCTTCTCTGCCGGCGCAGCGGCGGGAGCCTTGTCTTTGTGGTGACGGTGGAACGGCCAGCTGGGGCCCGCGGCAGCAGAAACCGAACTGAGCGTGCCGAGAGCGATTGTGAAGCAAGTAGCCAACAAGAGTTTCTTCATTGCTGAGGACCTCATCTGGTCCATTTCTAGCATTCGGGGTGGGGGGAGACTACTGTACCGAAGGACGGTTTTTCCTGGGTGGAACCGGCTGGGGAGGTAAGGGAGGAATGGGGAAAATCGCGCCTGGGGCGAGAATCAACCGCCGGGGGAGCGGCCGCCTGAGAAGGCGGGCCCTACAGGATTTGGAGGACCCCAAGAGCACAGACTGAAGTCTGTGCCACCGGCGAATCAGCCTTTGAACATGGTGCGGAAGGCGTAGAAGAGGAAGCCGGAAAGGGTCATGGCGGCGGGCAGAGTGAGCACCCACGCAAGAAGCAGATTCCGCACAGTGGCAAATTGCAGGCCGGAAGAGTTGGCCATCATCGTACCGGCGATACCGGACGATAAGACGTGGGTTGTACTGACCGGTAAGCCCAAGCCGTCGGCGGCGCCGATGGTGGCCATCGCGGTAATTTCCGCGGCGGCGCCCTGAGCGTAGGTGAGGTGATTTTTGCCGATTTTTTCACCGACAGTAACGACGATCCGCTTCCAGCCGATCATGGTGCCGAGCCCCAGCGCGAGGGCCACCGCCACCTTCACCCAAAGGGGGATGAAGCGGGTGGCTTTGTCGATGTGGCCTTTGTAGTTTTTGAGCACCGAGACGTCGGCGGCGGCCAGCTGGGGCTTGCCGGACTTCTGCATCAGGCGCAGCGCTTCGCTAACCAGATACATGTCGTTGCGGAAATTGCGGACGTGCTCGCGGGGCACGGCGGCAAGCTGCTTGAACTGGGACATTTCGGTGCCGATGTCGTTGATCAAAACGCGCAAGGCCAGCATGGTGCCAGGCTTGAACTCTTTGGTACGAATGTAGTCCGTGACGTCGTCGCGCGGGTCGCCCACGACGGCGGAGGGCACCACATATTTGCCGACCGTGTCCGCAGCCTGACGCGAGACGGCGATAAAATCCTCAGTTTGGCGGGGAGTGACGGCGTGGTTTAGTGCGTAGGTGGTGGGCACGGTGCCAATCAGTATGAGCATGATGAGGCCCATGCCTTTCTGGCCGTCGTTGGAACCGTGGAAAAAGCTGACGCCGGTGCAGGTGAAAATAAGCATGCTGCGAATCCAGAATGGCGGAGGTTCGGTTCCTTTTGGCGCTTCGTAGAGACGCTTGTCCTTGACCACGGCTTTCATTAGCAGGAAAAGACAAGCGGCGAGAATGAAACCAAAAATGGGCGAGAGCAGAAGCGATTTGCCGATGTTCAGGGCCTGGGCCCAATCGACGCCGCTGGTGCCGGATTTTACGCTCATCAGTTGATTGGCGATGCCGACGCCGATGATGGAGCCGATCAGCGTGTGAGAGCTGGAGGCGGGAAGGCCGAACCACCAGGTGCCGAGGTTCCAGAGAATCGCGGCGATCAACAGCGCGAAAACCATGGCGAAGCCGGCGTTGCTGCCCACCTGAAGAATTAGTTCCACGGGCAGGAGCGATACGATGCCGAAGGCGACGGCGCCGGTGGAAGTGACCACGCCCGCGAAATTCCAGAAGCCTGACCAGACGACGGCAATGTTGGGGTCCAGGGAATGCGTGTAGATGACCGTGGCGACAGCGTTGGCCGTGTCGTGGAAGCCGTTCACAAACTCGAAGCCGAGGGCGACGAGCAGGGCAAACCCCAGCAGGAGGTAGGGCCAGGCGGAACCCAGGCTGATGTCACCGAGGTCCCGCGCGATGCTTGCGCCGATGAAAACCAAGCCCAAAATCATCACCGCGCCGAAAATCAGGATGCCGAGACGGCTGGGGCGGCGATTCATTTTTTCGTGAACGCCGAGTGGCGCAGTGGTGGTGGTGGTCGTGGCCATGGCAATCCTTCCAGAAGCGAAATTGCCTCCGCGGGCGACGAGGAGGGGTGAGGCCTGTGAATGCAAATCGGGAAAAGAGGGAGTGGTTATACTTGCGGGAGATTAACCGGCGATGAATGGTGTGTTTCTAAATGAGTGCGGCTTCGTCAGTCCAAATGAACCGCTCGCCTCACGGTCGAGCGGAACGCACGGGCGAGTCCAAAAGGGAACGATTTCGAAGAGTTAGAAGACGCGGCCGAGTTGGAAGAACCACTTTTGGTGGCCGGTGTCGCCGACGCTGCCGCCGATGAGGATCGGGCCAAAGAAAGTTTCGGCGAGGATGCCGCCGGCGGCGTCGCCGGAAAGTTTGGGAGCGGAGAAAGGATCGCCGTATATTTTGCCGACTTCGGCGAAGCCTGTGACGTAGACCTGTTTACCGACGAAGGTAGGCAGGGTGAAAACTTTGTGGAGGTAACCGGTGCGACCGATGAAATATTGGTTGCCGATGAGTTCGTTGAGGCCGTAGGCGCTGAGGCGTCCTACGCCGCCGAGGAAATAGATGGGAGCGCCGGGGGAGGAACGGCCGAAGGTGGAGGCGCCTTCTGCGGTGAAGAAGAGCGAGCCGCGTGAGGAGACAGGCTGGAAGTATTGGACGAGAAGACCGAGGGACGGGTAGGCCTGGGTGGAGATGGGAGTGGTGTCGAACCACTCGAAATTCGCTTTGAGGAAGACGCCGCGAGTGGGGATGACGGCTTCGTTGGTGTGATCGAGAGTGTAGCGCGCGTGGAAGGCGCCGACGCGGCCGCTGGTGGAGGGGAAGTCCGGGGTGCCGAGACGCAGGGTGTAGTCCTGATAGCCGACGCCGTAGCCGATGCGAATTTCGTTGAAGCGGCTGGTCGAGTAGCCGAAGTCGACTCCGGTGAGGACGTTGTCGAGACGGTAGATGGCGCGGGGATCCGAATAGCCATAAACCTTGAAATTGGTTTGGCTGGCATTGACGTACGGCGCGAAAAACCAGCGGCCGAGCGGCCGGAAGGGGCGATAGAGTTCGGTGGCGATGCCGTAGGTGGCGCCGAATTTCAGGTCGGTGCGCCACTCGGAGCGGTAGCCCCAGACGTCCATCGCGGTGAGGCGAGCGCCCATGGTGAAGTCGACGTCCTGCGGTTCACTGCCGTTGATTTCGACGAATGGCAGAAGGAAGGGAGGCGCGTAGGTTTTTTCGTGGACGCGGATAGAGAGGCCGCTCTGATTGCCGTCGTTGATGACGGAGTAAGTGATGCTGTCGTAGCGGCCGACGCCGGTGAGGCGAGTGAGGACGTGGTCGAGTGATTTTGTGTCGAGAGGCTTGCCGACAAAAGTTTTTAGCAGATTCTCAATGTTTTTCTGGCCTTCGGGATCCACACCTTCGACGCGGATGAACTCGGGCGCTCCGGGGTTGCCGCGCATACGGGATTTTTTCAGCTGGAGATATTCGGCCCAGGCGGCGTCGTCGAGCGAATAGGCTTTCAGGATTTGGGCTTTTTCCTGGGCGGCGTCGTAGCCGCGCTGGAGGAGTTGTTCGGTCTTCTGATAGTCGCTGGAGGAGAATTCCGCGACGTCAGCGCTGACGATGAGGTCGGCGCCGGCCATACCGCGAATTTCCGATTCCGCAATCACCAGAGCCACGGAGCGCCCGAGCACCGAAAACGCGCCTTGAATATCTTTCGCGCTGGCTGGGGAAAGCTGCAGGTGGACGGCGATGACCACGTCGGCGCCCATCTTGCGGACTACATCGGTGGGCAGATTGTCGACGAGACCGCCGTCGACAAAGATTTTGTCGCCCTGGCGAACGGGGGCGAAAACTCCAGGGATGGAAATGGTGGCGCGCATGGCGTCGGAGAGAGAGCCGCTCTGGAAGACGTAGGGTTTGCCGGAAATGAGTTCCGTGGACACGCAGCGGAAGGGAATGGGGAGATCGTCGAAAGAGGAGATGCTGGAGTAGTCGATGGTTTCACGATCGATGAGGAGATTGATCTGGTGGCCTGTGTTTAGTCCGGGGGGAAGAGTGGCGCCGTGCTTCAGGCCGACTTGAACCGAATTAGGAACGGCGCGGGCGTCTTCTTTGCGGCGGAAGGAGAGGTCTTCGTAGGGAGTGCCGCCGCCGAGAAGGAGCGGCCAATTTGCGGTGTGGAGGATTTCCTCGAGTTGGCTGGCAGGTTTGCCGGTGGCGTAGAAGCCGCCGACGAGGCCGCCCATGCTGGTGCCGGCGAGATAGTCGATGGGGATGTGGTGCTCTTCAAACCATTTGAGGACGCCGACGTGGGCTTCGCCGAGCGCGCCGCCACCTTCGAGAGCGAGTCCGATTTTGGGGCGAGATGCCGGCGCGAGTTTTGGGACAGGCGACGCTGTGGTGGTGGCGGATGGCGGAGGAGGTGTTAGTGGCGCGGGGGGCAGCGGCGGATCTTGCGCGAGGCAGGGAAACGAAAGGCAAAGAGCGAAAAGCGCGGAGCATGATAGGCGCACGGTGGACCTCTTCTGGTTATTGGCTGGACGGAGGAATGCTCTTCGCCCTCAATGTTACCCGTGTTTCGGAACGTAGCAAGCGAGTAACTCTGAGCAGGAAGTCTGGACCCGTGAAGAAATGGCGCTAGACGTTGCACTCGTCTTCGGGATGGCGCTGGCGGTGGGCTAGGCCTACACCGGCGAGGACGAGGAGGCCGCCGAAGATTTGAGCTAACGAGAGAGGTTCGGCGAGGAGGACCGCGGCCATGGCAGCGGTGAGAGGGCCTTGCGTTAGTAGGCTGATGGAAGTGAGCGTGGCTGGAAGGTGGCCGAGGGCGTAGGTGAGGAAGAGATAGCCTCCGAGTTGGGAGATGAGGCCGAGGCCGAGAACGGCCCAGATAGTGCGTCCGTGGGGCACGCGCAAGGAGATGCCCATGGCGAGATTCATCAGCAGGAGAGCGACGGTGCTGGAGATCATGGCCAGGCGGAGAAATGCCAGCGTGCCGGTGGAGCTGCGAATTTTTTCGGTGACCATGAGGTAGACGGCGAAGCAGGCGGAGGCGGCGAGCGCTTCGAGATCGCCCACGCCGATGCGCGTGTGGCGAGTGAGGTCCGACCAGAGGATGACAACCGCGCCTGCGATGGCCATCAGCAGACCAAGCCAGAAAGCACGGGCGGGACGCTGGCGAAAGGCCATCCAGGTGAGCAAGCCGACGAAAATCGGAGTGTTGTTGCCGAGCAGTGTGGCATTGGCGGCGGAAGTTTGGAGAATTGCGGTGTTGTAGAGGGCGAGATCGAAGGCGAAGAAAATGCCGCCGAACGCGATGATGCCGAGAGTACGCGCGCCTAGAGAGGGGCGGCGGCGATCGAAGAAAAATGTTGGCAGAAGCACAACGGCGGGAATCAGCATACGGTAAAAGGCGGACGCGGGGCCGGGAATGTCGGTCCACCGGACGAAGATGGCCGACCAAGCAATGCAGACGATGCCGCCAAGAAGCGCAAGATAGGCGGGGAGGCGCTTTGTGCCTGCGTTCGCTGCTTTCGAGATGATTGCTTCCGTCGCCAAAGTAGACCCTTTTCGTTGGGAATCAGTATCCCACGCGCAGGCCTGGTGGACAGGTGCCGAGTTGGCGTCCTTGTGGGGCGGAGGAGTTGCGGCGAGCATTGCCGGGGAATAGGGTTGAAACCAGGCACGGAAAATTCGCATCCAATGCATAGGATACTGATTGTCATAGGACCCTGATTCGCCGAATCGGACATGGCTCATACAGCTCCCAATTTGCCGCCAATACTCGAGCCGCTGCCGCCGTTTGAGGAACCGCGGGTGAGCACGTTGCGCTGGGTGTTGCGCATCGTCCGCTGGTCCACCTATCTGGCCGCTCTCATCACGTTGATACTTCTGCTGCACAAAACACAGCCTCCGGCCGTGCTTTCGACGCCGCAGGCCGCGGCTACCGCCGAACAAAAAGTTTCCGAGGTTCAGCAGAGCGTGGCGCAGGGACAGCCCGCTACTTTGCGGTTGGATGAGACAGAGCTGAATTCGTATCTCGCGAACCACCTGGACCTTGCGCCAGCGGCGGCAACGCCTTCGCAGGGCGGTGGAAGCAATGCGCCGACGGACGCCGACGTGGAGCAGGTGCCGTCATCGGTTCGGGACGTCAAGGTGCAGATGGAAGGGGATCAGGTGCACGCCTACCTGGTGTTCGATCTGCATGGAAAAGAGATGAGCCTGGACCTGGTGGGGAAGCTGGGCGCGGCCGACGGCTATTTGAAATTTGAGCCGGTGAGCGGGCACATCGGATCGCTGCCGATTCCGCAGTCGGCATTGGAGAGCGCAGTGAAGCAGTTGATGGAATCGCCGGTGAACCGCGAGAAGTTGAGATTGCCTTCGGATGTGTCCGACCTGCGGATTGAAAATGGCGAGCTGGTTACGACGTACCACTGAAGAGCGCTTCTTTCCCAAGTTGCACTACCCTCTGATTACTGCTGCCCAATAAATCCATAACGCTGTGCAGATTCCCAGGGACAATCTTGCGTCGATGAAGGCCGCTAGCGTAGCGAGCAGATAGAGCGGCGGGCCGAGGCGGTAGTTGCGGTGCGTGGTTTCGATGAATCGGGCGGAGGCGTTTTTTGAGAGCAGGTGGGGGCGGAAGGCGCCGTAAATGAATAATGTAAAGGAAAGCGCCACTAGAACGAATGTTCCCGCATAAAACGCAGCGGCCATTTTTGCAGCGGGCGTCCGCAAATAGGACGCGAGGACCGAGGTTGGATAGGGAACAAACGTGATCAAGAGAAGCAGGCAGCCGTTGCTGAAGTGCAGGCGCGAATCGGTGCGCTGGACGTTGCGGAGAATAGCGTGGTGATGCATCCACATGATGAGGATGGTGAAGAAGCTGGTGACCAGGGCGAAATAGCTGGGCCAGAGGTGCAGCAGCGCCTGGCCCAGCGCGGCGGGGGTTGCTCCCGTCAGCGGGATTGTGGGAACTTTCAGTTCGAAGACCAGGAGGGTGATGGCAACCGCGAAGACGCCGTCGCTGAAGGCTTCGAGGCGTCCGGTTTCTTTTTCGCCCTGGGTGTCGGGTTGTGGCTGCATGGGAAAGCGATCCGAAACTGGGTAACAGGGTAGCAGTGATGGGTAGGAATTCGAAGAGGTTGGGTGATGAATTGCCATTTTTGTTCGGAGTGACCGACCTAAAGGTCGGCCACTACACGCCGACAGAGCCCACAACTTTGCTGAAATTGTGTAGGGATGTGGCAGGCGGGGTATACTGGGCCACCGGAAGGCGACGGGGGAGCTTCGATGGATGACGAGAAGATTGGCGGAGAGAAACGGGATCGCGAGTTGGGGATGACGCGGGAGATTACGCGGCGCGATTTTCTGAATGGCGTGGCGATTGGCACGGGTGCGACGCTGCTCGGCGGGGCGATTGGGGCGGAGCAGCTATTTGCGGCGGCAGCGTTCGATGAGTTTGCGCCGGAGAAGGCTCCTGATTATTACCCGCCTTCCCGCACGGGTATTCGCGGGAATCATGATGGGTCGTTTACGTTTGCGCACCGGATGCGGGATGGCGAATCGGCGAGTTCACTGGGCGATGCGGTTGCTACTGGCGAGAGCTACGACCTGGTGATTGTGGGCGGAGGCATCAGCGGGTTGGCTGCGGCTTACCGGTTCCGGCAAAAAGCCGGGCGCGCTGCGAAAATTCTGATTCTGGACAACCACGATGATTTCGGCGGTCACGCCAAGCGGAATGAGTTTCAGGCCGGCGGGCGGATGGTTCTTTCGTACGGCGGGACGCAATCGATTGAGAGCCCCGGCCGGTACAGCGCGGAGGCGAAGGCGCTGCTGAAAGAGATTGGGATTGATACGCAGAAATTCTACAAAGCCTACGACACGAAGCTTTACGCCAAGCGCGGCACGGCGGCTTTTTTCGACAAGGAAACGTTTGGCGACGACCGGCTGGTGACGGGGATGAATACCACGCCGTGGCCGGAATTTCTGGCGAAGGCGCCGCTTTCGGACGCGGTGAAGAAGGACATCGCGCGCGTTTATACGAAGCAGGTCGATTACCTGCAGGGGATGACGCGCGAGCAGAAAATCGCGACGCTCAGCAAAATCAGCTACGCGGATTATTTGACCAAGCACTGCAAGCTGGTTCCCGAAGCGTTGCCGTTTTTTCAAACGTTTACGCATGATCTTTTTTGCGTGGGGATCGAGTCAGTTCCTGCGTTCCTGTGTTACGAGGCGGGCGATGACTATGGTTCGTTCACCTATCCGGGGTTTGACGGGCTTGGCTTTCCTGAACATGAGAAGGAAGAGCCGTACATTTTTCATTTCCCAGACGGAAATGCCTCCGTGGCGCGGCTGCTGGTGCGTTCGCTGATTCCGGAAGCAGTGCCGGGGTCGACGATGGAGGACGTGGTCACGGCGCGGGCAAATTACGCGATGCTTGATCGGGCCGCGAATTCCGTGAGGATCCGGCTAAACAGCACCGTTGTGAACGTGAAGCATCTTGGGGCGAAAGACGCGTCGAAAGAAGTGGAAGTTGCTTATATGCGCGGCGGGAAGCTGAATACGGTGAAAGGGAATTACTGCGTGCTGGCCTGCTACAACGTGATGATTCCTTATATTTGCCCGGAGCTGCCAGACGCGCAGAAGGAATCGCTGTCGTACCTGGTGAAAGCGCCGCTGGTGTACACGCACGTGGCGCTGCGGAACTGGCAGCCGTTCGCGAATCTGGGGATTCACCAGATTGTGGCTCCTGGTGGCTATCACACGTACACGGCGCTGGATTTTCCGGTTAGCCTGGGGAAGTATCAGTTTCCGAGCAAGCCGGAAGAACCGGCGGTGCTGTTCATGCTGCGCACACCCTGCAAACCGGGACTGCCAGTGCGCGACCAGAATCGCGCGGGGCGAACGGAACTGCTGCAGACGCCGTACACAAAATTCGAGCGGAACATTCGCGAGCAGTTGGGGCGGATGCTGGGTGGGGCTGGTTTTGATCCGGCGCGGGATATTGAGGGCATCATTGTGAACCGTTGGGCGCACGGGTATGCGTTCACGCCGTTCGGGCTGGATTTGCCGGAATGGAAGGCGGGGCAGGAGCCGTGGGTGCTGGGCCGGCAGACCTTTGGACGCATCGCAATTTCAAATTCCGATGCCGGGGCGAGCGCTTACACGGATACGGCGATCGATCAAGCGTTTCGCGCGGTGGGCGAAATCCTCGGGCGTTAATTCTTCAGAAAATCCTGCGAAGGCCGCCCGCCTAACGCGCGGTGGATGGCCTACTATCGTTACGACTGCCGGGCATATCCAATGGGCGATGAGAGGATTCCGTTGATGAAAAAAATAATCCCGTTTGCCGCGGTTCTCTTGATTGCAGGCGTTGCTCTGTCCGTGCGCGGGCAAGGCGGGGCTAACGACGAAGCGGGGCGGATCCAGGCGCTGGAGCTTGCCTGGAACCACGCGCTGGAAGGCAAGGATTCGAAGGCGCTGGACATGTTGCTGGCGAATACCATGGTGTCCGTCGATATTGATGGCAGCGTGATGAACAAGAGTGAGTTTCTGGCCAGCATCAAGGCGCCGGATTACCAGCCTTCGCAGGCGGTGACTGAGCAGAGCAGCGTGCAGATGTATGGCGACGCGTCGGTGGTGGTGGGCGTGTTTCGCGTGAAGGGAATGGAGAAAGGGAAGCCGTACGTGCATCGCGAGCGATTTGTGGACACGTGGATCAAGACAAATGGAACCTGGCAATGCGTTGCGACAACCAGCGCGTTGATCACCGCGAAGCAGCCTGGGGACTGAGGGTGTCCGTTGGGGAGTCCGGCATTCTGTCCGTATTCTTGTTATAGCAATCAAGTTTTGAGTTTTGTGAGGAGAGGGAAATGTCCGTTTTGCGTTTAGGCATGGGATTGTTACTGGCAATTACGCTGACAAGTGGGAAGTGTTTAGCGGATCCTCCGGCAAAATCTTCCGTGAAGGTTCAGCCCTTTGGGGAGATCGGTTCGGGCGAAAAAACGAATTTATATGTTTTGGCAAATAACCGCGGAATGACGGTGGCGATCACAAACTATGGCGCGACGGTGGTGAGCATCAAGGTGCCGGACCGGGCGGGGAAGTTCGCGGACGTTGTGCTGGGGTTTGACACATCGAAGGAATATGAGGATGGGACGGCGCACATCGGGGGGACGGTGGGGCGCTACGCGAATCGCATTGCGCACGGGAGCTTCACGCTGGCGGGGAAAACGTACACACTGCCGAAGAATAACGGCGAGAACACGCTGCATGGCGGATTGCTCAGCTTCGATAAGAAAATGTGGACGGCAAAGGAAGCTGCGAGCAAGGAAGGCGTGGCGGTTGAGTTCACTTACGTGAGTCCGGACGGGGAAGAGGGATTTCCCGGGACGATGACGGTGACCGTGCTGTTTACTTTACTGCATGCGAAAAACGAACTGCGGATTGATTACAGCGCCAGCACGGACAAGCCCACTGTTGTGAATCTCACCAATCACAGCTATTTCAACCTAGCGGGGCAGGGAAACGGCGACATTCTAGCGCAGACGCTGCAGCTGAACGCGGGTAAATTTACGCCGGTGGATGCGGGTTTGATTCCGACGGGCGAACTGCGCCCTGTGAAGGGCACGCCGTTTGATTTCACGCGGCCGGTGGCGATCGGCGAGCGCATCAACGGAGAGGACGAGCAATTGAAGTTGGGCCGGGGATACGATCACAACTGGGTTCTGGACCGGAAGTCGAGATTTTCAGGGATTGAGCCGGCGGCCGTGGCGCGAGATCCAAAGAGTGGGCGCGTGCTGGAGGTATTGACGACGGAGCCGGGAATACAATTCTATACAGGGAATTTTCTGGACGGGACGGCGCATGGGAAGGGTGGCAAGGTTTACGAACAGCGTTACGCGTTTTGCCTGGAGACCCAGCATTTCCCGGATTCACCAAACCACGCGGGATTTCCGTCGACTACCCTGTTTCCGAGCAAGCCGTTTCACTCGACTACGATTTTGCGGTTCTCTGTGAAATAGGCGACGTTTTGCAGGAATTTGCAGCGGCGGGAAGTGTCAAAAGTGGTTCCGGGGCCTGGACTCGAACCAGGATTCTAGGCTCCAAAGGCCCATGTGCTACCAATTGCACCACCCCGGAATGGTGTGGACAACCCTATTAG